>CZKH01000060.1_pt1 | contig 114643 bp, 100 predicted proteins | sample 682611 | NCBI WGS metagenome assembly CZKH01 (sample SAMEA3539301, study PRJEB10725) | soil metagenome | biome: tundra; feature: field; material: soil | place: USA | collected 2010-05 | depth 0.15 m | reverse complement strand
GTTTACCGCATGGTCAGCGATCCCGCCGACGCCGCCGATACCACGCAGGATGTTTTCCTGAAAGTGTTTCGCGGCATGAAGCACTTCCACGGTGAATCCAGCCTGAAGACCTGGATTTACCGCATCGCCCTGCACGAAGCCGCGAATCGCAAGCGCTGGTGGTTCCGGCACAAGGCGCATGAGACTTCCATCGAGCCGGCGGAATCGGAAGGAATGTCGAGCGGCGACCAAGCGATGCAGAGCGCTCTCACCGATCACCACGAGTCGCCCTTCGACAATGTCGCGCAGCGTGAAGTGCAGCAGCGCGTGGATACAGAACTACGAAAAGTTGCGGAGCCTTACCGCACCACGCTAATCCTGCGCGACCTGGAAGAAATGTCCTACGAAGAGATCGCGGAAATTCTTCAGATCTCGCTGGGGACCGTGAAATCCAGATTGACGCGCGGCCGCCAGGCCCTGAAAAAACGTCTGGCGCCATACGTGCGCGAAGTGGGCGGAGAGCTGGGGCTTGCCCCACTTGAAGCAGACGACAATCAAGCCGCAGGTTTGCGGCACCAAGTTACTGGAGGGGGTAGAAGGGTCGAGGTGATGCCATGAAATATATGGCCACGAAGATGTCCACAACCAAAGCAGCCTTCAACTGCGCCGATGTGAATCGGATGTTGTCGCCCTATCTTGATGGGGCGGTGACCGGCACCGAGATGCAGGCCGTGCGCCGGCATCTTGAGGCGTGTCCGGCCTGCTCGCGGGAATATACCATGTTGCGCCAGACCCAACAATTGCTCATGAGCGCTGGCCGTCCCAACTTGCCCGCCGACCTCGGACTGAATCTCCGTCTGGCCATTTCACGCGAGGTTGCGCAAACCCGTCGCCCGCGCTATGAAGGTTTGCGTCTTCGTTTGGAAAATACGCTGAATGCTTTTATGGTGCCAGCCACCGCCGGACTAGCGTGCGCCCTTCTCATTTTCGGTCTGGTCGCCGCCATCCTCGCCATTCCTGGTCAGTTGCAGGCCAACAACCAGGATGTGCCTCTGGTGTTGAACACCGGACCGGAACTGCAGGAAAGCGCATTCGGCACCATGAGTTCGATTAACGCCGAGTCGCTCGTGATCGAAGCTTACGTCGACTCTCATGGCCGCGTGGAGGATTACAAAATCCTCTCCGATCCGGGCGCTTCTCAGGAACTTCTCCCACAGGTAAAGAGGATGCTGATCTTCACCACCTTCCGTCCGGCCATGTCGATGGGGCATCCCATCTCTTCCCGGGCAGTACTTTCGTTTTCGAGAATCAGTGTCCGCGGGTAAGGCTGCAGTCTAGTTCGACACGTCTCCATCTTCACATTCGCTTCAGCATTCACTTCTCTGTGGTACTCAGCATCTCAATGGAAGCTAACTACCTCTGTTATTTTTTTCGCAGGACGATGGTGAATTGGGTTTTGCAGGTTTTGGCGGGATCATCGAAGGCGGAGCCTTCGCGGTTGCCTTCGGAGGCGTGGAAGAAGAAACCTTGTTTGGAGGTTTCGGGAAGGCCGATGAAGCGGGCTTTGCCATCGGCGTTGGTGCCGACCTGGAGATCGAACTTGTGGAGGTTCATGAATCCGTAGGTGATGTGGACGCGGATGTTAGCGGCATAGACGGGAGCGCCGGTGTCGTCGGCAATGGTGAAATCGGCGGTGCAGGGGCCGAGGCCGGCATCGGCTTCGGCGACGGATTTTGGGTCGACCGGCGGCGCGGCGTGGGCTGGTACGGCTAAGGAGAAAAGTGCGAGGGCGACGACGGTGGAGAGCGGAGATCGGTGGCGGACTATCCGCAGCATAGCTTATTAGAGTACGCCAAAGGCCGACTGGCGGGTCAAGCGCGAACTCAGTTCCTGCCGGCCATCTCGCTAAGTGAAGAAGCCATTGGCGTTACGGGTTCTGGTTACCAACGGTCATTGCCGCGGCTGGGATGCGAATCTATAATTTTTGGAACTGTCACTCGTCCATGCAACGAATTGTTGGCTCGAAACTTGGGTAACAATTCGACGATCAAGGCTCAAGATAAAACACTTGCGGGCGGAGCGCCCGCTTTACGGGAGATGAAGGAACCCCGCATGTCCGAGGCCGCCGGCACGCAACTAACCCGCCAGAGCCAGGAGCTCAATATTTTTCACGACGTGGCGAAGGCGCTGACGTCGTCGCTGGACCTTGACTCGATTCTGCAAACCATCATGGAAAAGATGGCGGAATACTTCCGTCCGGATACGTGGTCGCTGCTGATGGTGGACGAGCAGAAGGATGAACTCTACTTTGCGATTGCGGTGGGGGCTGCAGCGGAAGCGCTGAAGGATATTCGACTGAAGGTTGGCGAAGGCATTGCGGGTTGGGTGGCCAAACATGGCGAGCAGGTAATTCTGCCGGACGTGGAAAGCGATCCGCGGTTTGCCAAGCGCATTGACCAAGCGACGCGGTGCGAGACGCGATCCGTTATCTGCGTGCCCCTGCGGTCGAGGCTGCGGGTGCTGGGCGTGATCCAACTGGTGAATGCGGACATCGCGCAATTTAACGAGCAGGAGATTTTCTTTCTGCAGGCGCTGTGCGACTACGCCGCCATTGCGATTGAGAATGCGCGATGGGTGGAGAAGATTCAGGAACTGACGATCACCGATGACTGTACCGGACTCTATAATGCGCGGCATCTTTATAAGACACTGGAGACGGAAGTTTATCGTTCCGCGCGGTTTGGGTACGAGTTCAGCGTGCTGTTCATCGACCTGGACCACTTCAAGCAGGTCAACGATACGCATGGACATTTGATCGGAAGCAGGCTGCTGGCGGAGATCGGGTATCTGGTGAAGGCGCAGCTGCGGTTGATCGATTTTGCCTTTCGTTACGGCGGGGATGAATTCGTGGTGCTGCTGCCGCAGACGGGGAAGGACCAGGCGCTGGTGGTGGCCAAGCGGTTGCGCGATGGGCTGCGGGCCAGCAGTTTCTGCCGGGACGAAGGGTTGAATCTGAATGTTCGGGCTTCGATTGGACTGGCGACCTATCCGCACGATGCGCGCGACGCGCATGACATCATCCGGCAAGCCGACGAGATGATGTACCTGGTGAAGAACACGACCCGGGACAATATTGGGATTGCGCAGCGCGGAGTGATGAAATGAAAAAATTGGGCAATTTCGTAATCGGGTAATTTTGTAATTTAGAAGCTGCCAAGTAACGGCCCTGCGTGCCGGATTGGTGTTCGCAACCGGGCTCGATGAGTATAATAGGGATGTTACACCAGCCATCGGTCCCAAGATGAAGGCAGCGCGGGTGGCACGGGTGGCATGATCACTTCCTGACTTCAATCACCAGCAAATCAAGATTCTCTTTCCCGATATTCCGCAGTAGATACGGCTCTTCTTTCGGCATCAACATCACTAAGCCGCTTGAAACAGTGACGTGGCTCTGTGGTGATTTCCTCTCGTTCACGAGTTCGCCATTATTCATGCCAACGATGAGCACGTCGGTCCCCTCCACGAGTGGATTCAAAGGCGCACCAGGCGCGAGTATGCAGCGCGTGACGAACAGTTTCGGGCGCGAGTCGGCAGGCGTGTCGGCGGTTTTCGTCGTGCCCGCTTTCCGCAAGGTTATTGCAGACATCCAATCGCAGTCCTCCAAGCCCGAAGCACTAATTCCGCAAGAACCATTCGATGTGGGTAGAACTTGGGCTTCGCTGCTGTGGCCGCAAAGCAAGATAAATAAGCAGAACGCTGTCACGTATCGCATGGCATTGCCTCCCGGAACTTCGTCCGCAAAGAGTCTACACTCCTGTCATGAACGTTTCCGTTTTCGCGTATTGCAAGCTGAATTCCTCGAAAGCGTGACAACTGTCGCAATCAGGCGTTTACACTCATCCAGAACTCCCCGATCTCCGAGGGGACTGGCGGGGGAGTCCAGCGGCATGCGCTCCCCGCTCGGCTTCTGCCAGCAAGTTAGGCACAAGAATAGACATCGCTTGATGCTATAACCAGCGCCTGGAGTTCCTTATGAGGACAACCGTTGCGCTTGATGACGATCTGGTACGCATAGCCCAGGAGTTTACCGGGATAGCGGAAAAAACGGCGTTGCTTCGTGAAGCTCTCAAAGCCCTCATCGAGCGGGAAAGCGCCCGCAGATTGGCCTCTCTGGGAGGCACAATGCCCCGCCTAAAGAAAATCCCTCGCCGCAGGGTGGGGCCAATTGATTCTCGCGGATACGTCGATTTGGATCGACCATTTCCGTTCCGTGATTGAGGATCATCAATCGCCCAATCACCCAATCGCTCAATTTCAGATTCCCTTTGGCTTCGCGGACTCCGCATTCTTGTCTTTCACATCCGGGGTCCAGGGGTTTGCATTGGCGGGAGCGTTTGGATTTACCGCGAAGGGCCAGATGTAGAGGTTCATGCCTGCGGTGCCCTTCATTTCCACGACAGCGTATTCGCCGGGCGCGAGGTCTTCGGTGGGTGTTAGCTTGAGCCAGCCGGCGGCGACGCGGTCGATGGTGGTCTTCACGGAATTTTGGTCCTGACTGATCTTGCCGGTGGGGTTGCGTTTGAGATCGCCGACGATGCGTTTGCCGCCTTTCACCTTCAGATGCACGATGCGGAAGCGGTCAAAGGGAACGATGGCCTGTTCGGGCTGTTGAGGCTGCTCCGGGCGCTGAGGTTCGGCGCGCGGGGCGTCGAGGCTGGGTAGAGATGGTTTGGCGGAGGCGGTTTGGCCGGGCGGCGGCGCTGGGGCCGGGAGATCGTCGTCCATCCGGATGTAGATGGAAGGGACGGCGACGTGGGCGTAAGTGGGGGCGTGCTCGCCATCCAGTTCTATGGTTGCCTTACCGCTGGCGACTACGCCGCGAAGAATATTGCCCTTGGTGTTGCGATTGATGTCGCCCTCGCCCTGCTGCAATTCGACGAGTTGCGGCTGGCCTTTAAAATTGTCGAGCAGAAACATGCCGGAGAGTTCGGGCAAGTGCAGGCCGGGAGCGACTTGCGGAAGGTTAGCCCCTTCGGCTTCGCGGTCGGCGTCGGTTTCCTTGTCGATGAGGGCGGCCTCGGGGATGGCGGGTGCGGAGGCGCGGTCCTTCTCGTATTTTTCGGTGGCGGGCCAGTCGACGAGCGAGGAAGGAAGTTCTTCCCATTCTTCGCGCTCGGCGCTGTAGTAGCGTACGCGGTCGCCTTTCACTTCATATTTCGTGATTGATTGATAGGAGCCGTCTTTAAGGACGAGGCGGCGCGCGAGCTGCTGGGCGGGGGAGTGGAGAGGGAGTGCCAGCACCCCGAACGCAAGTATTTGGATCAAGATGCGGTGTGAGCGCGTGATTCGGGAAGGCATGAGTATCCTGATTTTCGTCTTGTCGATTATGTCTCTCTTGATTATCTCTTTCTCGATTATCTCTTTCCCGATTATCTCTTTTTCGATTATCCTCTTTTCGATTATCTGGCGGAATGGTTTTTCCACCAAGCGCCAACCCCTGACTTCCGTCCGATTGCCGCTCTGCGATAGAGTGAGAGCGTGAAGCGGAGACTAGAGGAGATCGCCGAAGGTGTTGGAGCACGGCTGCAAGGGGATGGGAGTGTCGAGGTGAGCGGGGTGGCGAGCATCGCGTCGGCTTCGCCGCACGATCTCGTCTTCGTGGAAGATGAAAAATATCTTTCGCAGGCGCTGCAGTCGGGTGCGGGGGGAGTGATCGCGGGAGAGGCCGCCGCGGCCTGTTCGGGCAAACCGTTGCTCATTTGTCGTCATCCGAAACTGGCGTTTGCGCGGGCGGCGCGATTGCTGCAGGGCGGAAATAGCGAACGGCTTGGCGCTGGAGTACACACAAGTGCGGTGGTGCATTCTTCAGTGCTATTTGGGGCTCGTGTAATGGTGGAGGAACGGGCAGTGATTGCCGAGGAAGCTGAAATCGGCGAGAACACTCGGGTCGGCGCGGGGTGCGTGGTTGGGCGCGGAGTGAAGATTGGGCGCGAGTGCGAGATTTATCCAAATGTAACGATCTATGCCGGGGTCACGTTGGGCGATCGCGTGATTGTGCACGCGGGCGCTGTTTTGGGAAGCGATGGATTTGGATACGTGCGCGATCCGGCGAGTGGGCGTTATGAGAAATTTCCGCAGGTGGGCACACTGGTGATTGAAGACGACGTGGAGATTGGGGCGAACACAACGATTGACCGCGGCGCGCTGGACGAAACACGAATTGGGCGGGGAACGAAGATCGATAATCTGGTACACATCGGACACAATTGCCGGATCGAGGAGAATGTGGTGATCGCGGCGCAGACCGGGCTTTCTGGAAGCATTGTGATTGAGAACGGCGTCGTGCTCGGAGGGCAGGTGGGCATTGGCGAACATGCGCGTATTGGCGAAGGAGTGATGCTGGGCGGGCAAGGCGGCGTGTTGCCGAATAAAGTTTTGCGCGGCAAGGGCGTAGCGTTCTGGGGAACTCCGGCGCAGCCGGTGCGGCAATATTTGAAGCAGTTGGCGGCGCTGGCGAGGTTATCCGGGAGAGAGAAGAAGTAGGAGTAGTATCGGCTTCCGGCCTCCGGCTATTGCGTAGCCGCCGGAAACCGGATGCCGGGAGACGGCATATATGGCGATCGTTGTGATTGGCGGGCATTCGCGGAGCGTGGGGAAGACCAGCGTGGTGGCGGGGCTAATTTCCGCGTTGCGCGAGTTCGATTGGACGGCAGTGAAGATTACGCAGTATGGACACGGAATCTGTTCGGCGAATGGGGAGGCGTGCGACTGCGCGACCGGCGATCACAGTTGGGCGATCTCAGAGGAAAAAGATCGCGGAGGGGAGTCTGACACTTCGCGCTTTTTGTTGGCGGGTGCGGCACGAGCGCTGTGGATGCGGACGGAGCAGGGAAGGCTGGCCGAGGCGATGCCGGCGTTGCGGCGGCGGATCGAGTTGTCGCGCAATGTGATGTTGGAATCGAATAGCGTGTTGAAATTTATACGGCCGGATTTGTATATTACGGTGCTTGATCCGGGCACGGAAGACTTCAAGAAATCGGCGCAGGAGTTTCTGGACCGGGCGGGGGCGGTGATTCTGCATCGGCGTGCGGGCACATGGGATGGGATTTCCCTGAAGCCGGTGGCGGGGCGACCGGTGTTCCGGATTACGCCTCCGCCTTATGTGACGGCGGAGATGGTGGAGTTTGTGCGCGGGTTCGTCGCGGGCGCGGGGGAAGCAGGTTCCTCACCGAGCTTGCAGCTCGGTTCGGAATGACAAAGATTTTTGTTGCCCGTACGGAATGAGGTGTTTTGATATTCTTGCGGGTGAGGCAAATTCATTACAGCGCATGGTTGTTGGTAGGACTGTCGTCGCTGCTGCAAGTCCTGATCTTTCCGCTGCCCGGACTTTATGTTTTGTCGTGGGTGGCGTTTGCGCCGCTGATTGTGGCCGTGTTGCGGGCGCGGCCGGCAGGGGCGCTCGAGATAGAAGGCGCCGTTAATCTCCAGGCTGCTGCGCCGGGACAGGCGTTTCTGCTGGCCTATGCTTCTGGGGTTCTCTGGTACGCAGGGACGTGCTATTGGATTTACGACACCATGCACGAGCATGGTGGGCTGAGCGCGCCGGTGGCTGCGCTGGCGCTGTTTCTCTTCTGCCTTTATCTGGGGCTATATCACGGGCTGTTTGGGCTGCTGCTGGGATTGGCGGCGGGACCGGGGCGCGACAACCGGCGCGCGTTGATCTCCATACCTTTTCTTTGGGTCGGGGTGGAGTTGGCGCGGACGCGCGTCACTGGATTTCCCTGGGATCTTCTGGGCACCGCGCAAGTGGACAACATTTCGCTGAGCCGCATCAGCACGTGGACTGGAGTGTACGGCATATCGTACGAGATCATGCTGGTAAATGTCGCGGTGGCCGCGGCTTTCCTGGTGCCGAGAAAGAAACGAGTCACTTTGTTACTGGCGGCGGTGGCGGCGGCAGCGGTATTGCAGGCGGGCAGGCTGGTGGATGCTCCGGCGATTCCGGCGGATCACGCCGCGCTGCTGGTGCAGGAAAATATCCCGGTGGATGAGAATTGGACACGCGATACATTCGAGCGCACGCTGCAGGAACTGACCGATCTAAGCGAGAAGGCGGCCAATACACGCATAATCGGCGGCGTGCCGGAAAAGCTGGATTTGATCGTGTGGCCGGAATCGCCAGCGCCTTTTTTTGCCAACGATCCGTTGTTTCGCCATCCGGTGAGCGAGATGGCGCGCGCGGCGCGGAGTTGGGTGGTGACGGGCGCGATTGGGAGTTCGAGTGCGATTCAGAACGGTACTTCGGCTGGCAATTCGACTTCGGAAGTTTTCAATTCGGCCGCGCTCGTGAGTCCGCTGGGTGATTGGAATGCGCGTTATGACAAAGTGCACTTGGTGCCTTTCGGAGAATATCTGCCATTTCCGTGGCTGTTTTCTTTTGCCGGCGGGCTGACGAAAGAAGTTGGAGAGTTCAAGGCGGGGACATCGCGAGCGCCGTTGGAAGCGGGAAGCGAGCGGCTGGGAGTTTTTATCTGTTACGAGTCGGTGTTTCCTGACGACGTGCGGCAGTTCGCGGAGCAGGGCGCGCAGGTTTTTGTAAACATTTCGAATGACGGGTGGTATGGGGACAGCGGGGCTTATGCGCAGCACTTGAACCAGACACGGATGCGGGCGATCGAGAACGACCGGTGGATTTTGAGCGCGACCGACACGGGCGTGACGGCATCGATCGATCCTAATGGAAGGACAGTGGCGAGGCTTCCGCGAAAAGAGCGGAGCGCGCTGGTTGCGCCGTATGCCCTCACCTCGGGAACCACGTTCTACACGCGGCACGGGGACTGGTTCGCTTATCTGTGTGCGATAATTTCAGCAGGGGCGCTGCTTACGCGCTTCGCACTCCGCAAGAAGGAAGCGTCCGCATGAATCAAGAGTTCGAGCAGGAATACGGGTTATTGAGCAAGAAGGTGCGCGAGCTCCGGGAGTATCTTTGACGCGGGCAAACTTCGTCCGCAACTAAGCGAAATTGAGAAGCTGTCCGCCGACCCGAACTTGTGGTCGAATCCGCAACGCTCGCAGCAAGTGATGCGCGAGAAAAAGCGGCTGGAGCACTTACTGGCCACCGATGCCGACCTCGGCCGGCGGGGCGACGACATTGCCGCCTACTTTGATTTGGCGAAAGAAGGCGAGAGTGTCGATGCCGAGTTGCGCCGCGAGATTGATTCGCTGCGCGATCTGGTGGACAAGCTGGAGACCGAGACGCTGCTCTCCGGTCCAAACGACGCGCTGAATGCGATTGTGACGATTCATCCGGGCGCGGGTGGGACGGAATCGCAGGACTGGGCGGACATGTTGCTGCGCATGTATTTGCGGTGGGCGGAGCGGCAGAGATTTGAAACCGTTCTCTACGATTATCAACCGGGCGAAGAAGCGGGGCTGAAATCGGCGACGTTTGCGGTGAACGGCGAGTACGCGTTTGGGTTGCTTAGCAGCGAGATCGGCGTGCACCGGCTGGTGCGGATTTCGCCATTCGATCAGGCCAAGCGGAGGCATACGTCGTTTGCCAGCGTGTTCGTCTCGCCGGAGATTGACGACAGTATTGAAGTGATCATCAAGCCGGAGGACATCCGTACGGATACTTACCGTTCGAGCGGGAAGGGCGGACAGCACGTCAACACCACGGATTCGGCGGTGCGAATCACGCACCTAGCCACGGGGCTGGTGTCGAGTTGCCAGAATGAGCGCTCGCAGCATAAGAACCGCGAGCGAGCGATGAGCATGCTGCGGTCGAAGCTTTACGAATTCGAGATGGAAAAGAAGCGCGCAGCTTCGAAGAAGATTGAAGACTCGAAGCTGGACAACGACTTCGGATCGCAGATTCGTTCCTACGTGCTGCAGCCTTACCGCATGATCAAGGACCACCGGACGAAGACTGAAGTGGGCGATGTGGATCGCGTGATCGATGGCGACCTGCAGCCGTTCATGCGGGCGTATTTGTTGGCGCGGCGCGGGGAGAAACAGGAGAAGTAATCGTGAACGGGGCGCGGGGGAAAACTAAAAAAGCTCCAACACAGGGGGCACAGGGGAAGCACAGGGTAAGGCTTGGGGCGCGCTTTTTACGGGCGTTTGCTTTTGCAGCGGAGAAGCACGCCGGGCAGACACGCAAGGCTTCGACGATTCCTTACGTTGCGCACCTGATGGGAGTGGCTTCGCTGGTGCTGGAGTTTGGCGGCGATGAAGATTTGGCGATCGCGGCGTTGCTGCACGATGTGGTGGAAGATTGCGGCGGCGCGCCGATGCTGAAGGAAGTGAAGCGACGATTTGGAAGCCGCGTGGCGAAGATTGTGGATGGGTGCACGGACTCTGACACGGTTCCCAAGCCGCCGTGGCGCGGACGTAAGGAAAGTTATATCCGGCATTTGAAGAGTGCCGATGCAGAGACGCGGCTGGTTTCCGCTGCGGACAAACTGAACAACACGCGCTCGATTCTTTCGGATTATCGCGACGTGGGCGAATCGATCTGGGACCGTTTCAATGGCGGGCGCGAGGGAACGCTTTGGTACTATCGGGCCTTGGTGCAGGAATTCAAGCGGGGCAAAGCGAACCGGCTGATTCGCGAACTGGAACTCGCGGTGCAGGAACTGGAAGAGCGGGCGGAGGCGGGCACTTCCGTATCGTTGCAAGAGGTGAAGTGATGGGGCGCATGATCGATCAAATTCGTGCCTCGAAGCTGCCGTCGAACATGATGCAGTTTGCGGCGCGGGGAGCGCTGTCGGTGCCGCCGGATGAGAACCTTGAGATTCTGGTTTATCTTGCCAGGCACAATAAAGTGTTTGGCGATGTGGCGCGCATGACGCTGGCGGGCTGGGACGAAAAGGCTTCCCTGGCGGCGGCTTCCGATCCGAAGACAGCGCGGGAGGTGCTCGACTATCTGGTTGCGCCGGAAAATCTGCGGCCGAAGTTGCTGCCGGCATTGTTGGACAATCCTTCCGTCCCCGAAAGTGAGTTAGCCAAGTTCGCGATTTCCGCGTCGGTAGAAAATATTGCAGCGATGTTGCAAAGCGCACGCGTGCGGAATGCGGCGGGAATTCTGAAGTCTCTGAGATCGAATCCCTACTTAAAGGCGAACGAGGCAACCATTGTCGCGGAGTTGCTGGGCGGGGGCAAATCTGCTGCGCCGGCGGCGGTTGAGGCCGGAGCGAATACTCATCCTGCCGCGGCGGTCGTGGTTGAAGAACCAAGCGTCGAAGCGGGTGCGGAAGATCATGAAGCGGGAGAAGTTTCCGAAGAACATGTTTCTGCGTACTTGGCCGAGCATGCTACGGAAATTGTTGCGGAAGAAGGCAAGCCATTTCAGCCAATCGGCGGAATCATGGATTTGCTGGGAGCGGACAATTTCCCAGTGTCGGCGGTGCAGGAGAGCGCAGACAGCGCGGAGACTACTGCGGGGCCGGTCCCCGCGGCGGCTGCGAACCCCGGCGTGACCGGGGCGGCAAAACCTCCTGGCCGTGCGGTCCCTCACGCTCCGGTGGCGGCGAAGCGCGAGAATACGATGCAGAAGATCAACCGCCTCGACGTGAAGGGGCGCATCCAATTAGCGCTAAAAGGAAACAAAGAAGAGCGGTCGATTCTGATTCGCGACGGGACCAAGGTGGTGGCGCTGGCTGTGCTGGAGGCGCCTAAACTTTCAGACGGGGAAGTGGAAAGGTATGCGCTGCAGAAGAATGTGCTGGAAGCGGTGTTGCGGCAGATTCCGCTGAAACGGCGCTTCATGAAGAATTACATTGTGGTGCGCAATCTGGTGGCGAATCCGCGGACGCCGCTTGATCTTGGATTAGGGCTGATAAAACATTTGCTGGCGGTGGATTTGAAGAATATTTCCGCTAATAAAGAAGTTTCTGAAACCGTGCGTAACCTGGCGCTGAAGATGTACAAGCAGAAGCTGGATGCGGCGAACAAGAAATAGGGAAGCGAGGGTGAAAGATAAAAATGGCGTCTCTTCCTCAAACGGATCCCATGGGTGACTTGCTGAAACGCGCGAAAATTATTGCTGTCGTGGGACTTTCCGATGATCCCATGCGGGTGAGCCATGGGGTTTCCGCCTACATGCAGAGCCAGGGATATCGCATCATTCCGGTGAATCCGCAAATTGAATCTTCTTTGGGCGAGAAGGCGTATGGCTCATTGCGCGAGGTGCCGGAGAAGATCGACATCGTGAACATTTTCCGGCGGCCGGAGTTTGTGGAGGAGGTTGTGGAGCAAGCGATTCAGTTGAAAGTGCCGGCGATCTGGATGCAGGAAGATGTGATTCACGAGAAGGCCGCGGAGAAGGCGCGCCAGGCGGGAATCTTTGTTGTGATGGATCGCTGCATTCTGAAAGAACATCGGGCGCGGTTTCGATGAGCCGCACATAACCCACCCCAGGGTTAAGTTGAATCTCGGGATTTGCCCGGTGAGCGTAATTTCCTAATCTCTTCCATCCGGTCGCGGATGCGTTTTTCAATGCCCTCATTTGTCGGCCGGTAATAGATGCGGTCGCGCAGATTGTCCGGAAGGCATTGCATGTTGGCGACTTTGCCTTCGAGGTCGTGGGCGTATTGATAATCCTTGCCATAGCCGAGGCTCTTCATAAGTCCGGTGGGCGCGTTTCGTAGGTGGAGGGGGACGGGTTCGGCGGCGGTTTGTTCGATATCCTGCTGCACCGTGCCATACGCGGTATAGAGCGCATTCGATTTGGGCGCAACCGAGAGATAGACGACGGCTTGGGCTAGAGCGAGATTGCCTTCGGGCATGCCGATGAAATCCACGGCATCGCGCGCGGCCATGCATAACGAAAGTGCGTTGGGATCGGCGAGGCCGACATCTTCGACGGCCATGCGTACGACGCGGCGGGCGATGTAGAGCGGATCTTCTCCGGCTTCGATCATGCGGCCGAGCCAGTAGAGAGCTGCGTCGGGATCGCTGTTGCGCACGGATTTGTGCAGAGCGGAGACGAGGTTGTAATGCTCTTCGCCGGCTTTGTCGTAGAGCAGAGTACGTTTCTGGAGAGCGTCGCGGACGATGTCGTCGGTGATTTCCGGGGGCTGAGTTCCGGCCTGCTGCGCCAAGCCGGCCGCAACTTCGAGGACGTTGTAGGCGCTGCGAGCGTCGCCGCTGGTGTAGCTGGCAATTTTCTTGAGGACGTCGTCACCGGCGCTGAGCTTTATGATGCCGAGGCCGCGGTCTTCATCGGTGAGGGCGCGTTTGAGTAATTGCACGATTTGATCTTCGGTGAGGGGTTGCAATACATAGACGCGCGTGCGCGAGAGAAGCGCACCGTTGATTTCGAACGATGGATTTTCAGTGGTGGCGCCGATGAGGCGGATGTTGCCTTTTTCCACGTGGGGCAGGAAGGCATCCTGCTGGGCTTTATTGAAGCGGTGAATCTCGTCGATGAAGACGATGGTGCGGGTGCCGTACTGGCGGGCGCGTTCGGCGTCGGCCATGACTTGCTTGATCTCTTTGATTCCGGCAAGGACGGCGGAGAATTCGATGAACTCGGCTTTCGTCATGGCCGCGATAATTTTCGCGAGCGTAGTTTTGCCCGTGCCGGGCGGGCCCCAGAAGATGAGCGAACCGGTGTCGTCGCGCGCGATCTGGGTGCGAAGGGGTTTGCCGGGACCGATCAGGTGTTCCTGGCCGGCAAACTCCTTGAGCGTGCGCGGGCGCATGCGGTCCGCCAGCGGGCGGGTGCGGTCGGTGGCTGCAGACGCATTCGGGATGGGTTCGAAGAGTCCCATGGAAAGCTACTAGCTCCTAGCTCCTAGCTACTAGCTTCTAGCTACTAGCTTCTAGCTCCTGGCTTCTAGCTAAAAGCTAGGAGCTAGAAGCCAGAAGCTAGTAGCTAGTAGCTTTCTTTGCCTTGCGGCTTCGTACAATACGATGCTGGCGGCGACGCCGGCGTTCAGGGATTCCACTTGCGGAGTATGGGGGATGACTACAACTTCATCCATTTTCGCCATCAGGTCGCGCGGCAGGCCGGAGCCTTCGTTGCCGAAGAAGATCGCGGCAGGATTCTTTAAATCTGCTTGATCGAGCGGCGTTCCTTTGTGCGACGAAGTGGCGATGAGGCGTACGCCTTGGGTTCGCAGCTTTTCGGAAACCTCCTCCAGCTTTGCCGTCGCTTTGCCTTGACCATGAATGATGGGCAGACGGAAGACCGATCCAGCAGAGGCGCGAACCACTTTCGAATTGAAGGGGCTGACTGTACCTTCGCCGAGGACCACGCCGGCGCTGCCAAAGGCTTCGGAGGATCGGAGGATCGTGCCAAGGTTGCCGGGATCCTGCAGGCCGGCGAGAACGATGATGGGGCCGACTTGCATGCGTTCGGTGACATCGTCGAGAGAGAATTGCTTGAGGCGCACGAGGGCGGCTACGCCTTGCGGGGATTCGCTGGGGACGAGGCTGTCGAATAATTTGTCGGGAAGCAGAAGGGTCTCGACCTGGGCGCCGATCTGCGGGAGCAGGCGGTCGGCGCGGTCTTGCGCGGACTCGCGAAAGAATACAGAACTGAAACGCAGGCCACTGCGGATGGCTTCTTCCAGGATGCGCAGGCCTTCGATGGCACAATCTCCGGCTTCGGTGAGTTCGGAGTGGGAAAATGCCTGGCGGAGTTGCTTGACCAGGGGGTTGTGGCGGCCTTCAATGCGGCGGAGGCGATTGTGGGCGGCGGGGCGCGTTTGTTCCATTCTCTTGATTATAGGCGGCGCCCGCTGCAAACGTCCGCTCTAGACTTGTTCGGTCATACTCGTTCACCCCAGGCTTGTTCACCCCAGGCTTGTTCGCCGCAGGCGTGTTGTGCCTGGCTGTGGATTTCCGCTCGTAATAATTCCTGCTGGCCCTCTTCGTGGACTTTGCCGTTCGTCGCGATTCGCGTTTATTTGGGGTATACCCCTACCCATCCTTTTTTCTGAAAGTCTTGCTGGGCGCAGGGTTTGGGAAAAATTGTCTGCAAAATACGTCTTCCAGAAGAGTTAGAGGCAAATTGCGTCAAATGCAGGACTTAGGTATGGTCCTCGTGTGGGTGCATTTACCGTCAGTGCTTCGTCCATGATGAAGTGATTTTTGGGTGAGGGCAAGGTTAGATGTCACACGAGGTTGTGGACGATTCTTGGCAGATGGGGCGCTTGCTTGCGAACAAATTGCCGTCTCTCATCTTTCTAGGCCCACGCAGGTTTGCTATAATCCGTGGGCCCGAACCGAGCCACCCCCAGCCCGGACTCGCTAGTCCTTTCTTCCCGGGAGTCTACTTATGCGCCTCGCGCCCTTTCGTCTTTACTTTCCCGTGGTTGTGTTTGTTTTTGGATCGATCATTTTGTGCGCAACGCTCGCTCAGGCAGCGACGGAGAAAGTCTTGCACGAGTTCTCCGCGCAACAACACGGCGCATTGCCCATCGGTCTTGTATCGGATTCCCATGGAAATCTCTTCGGCGCGACCGAGTATGGTGGCGAGTATAACCTCGGCACAATATTCGAGTTCACTCCGAAAGCGGACGGCGGCTGGACCGAAACGGTGCTTCACAGTTTTGCCGGAGGAAGCGATGGGGGGCCATCTAATCCGGCAGTGGACTCGGCCGGAAATGTCTACGGGGTTGGATCGGGCTCTTACGGCGGTTGTAACTGCGTCTACAAGTTGGCGCGCAACGCGAACGGACTCTGGATCAAAACGGTGATCTACACTTTCCAGACATCTCAGGGTTATACCGATGGTGTGTTGGTTGCGGATGATGCCGGCAATCTCTACGGCGGGTTGTCCTACTACACCACCGGAAGTTTCTCACCCGTCTTCAAGCTGACACCTTCCGGAGACACCTGGAACGAGACGACTCTCTATACTTTTTCAGCCGGCGCCGTTTCCAACTCGACCATTGTCGGTCTTGTCGTGGATAACAGCGGGAACGTGTTTGGAACGTTATCGGAAACCGCTACCGCGCCCCAGGGACTTGTATTCGAATTGGAACCATCTTCCGGTAGCTGGGTGGAGACGACGCTCTATACGTTTGCGGGCGGTGCTTCCGGTGGCGTTCCAGCCGGCCCTCTTGTCCTTGCAAATGGAAATGTCTTCGGCACAACCTCCAGCGGAGGCGACACAACCTGCAACTCGCACACCGGTTGCGGCGTGGTTTATGAGTTGGTCAAAGCCACTGGCGGACAATGGACGCAGAAGGTCATTGATATCTTTCACGGCGATAACGTCGACAACCCAAGCTCTCCGAGCCTGGGCGGATTCGACGGTATCGGTAATCTTTACGGGTCATCCCTGACTGGCGGTGCGGGCGGTTGCAGCCAATGCGGATCCGTTTTTCAGTTGACTCCAAGCGGGAGCGGGGCCTGGAAGGAAACCTTTTTATGGAACTTTACGTATCCGGGAATCTACTATCCGAATGGCGTGGCCGTAACACCGGCTGGCAAGGTGTTTGGAACCACCTCAACTCCGTTCGGTTTTTACTACACGCAAGGCTCTCTTTTCGAACTCACTCCCCGTTCACCGGGAGCATGGGGGATGAACCTCGTTTACGTTTTCCCGTTTACTGACGGTCAATGGCCCTCGCCCGGATTAGTGGCCGATGTCGCCGGAAATCTTTACGGCACGACTCAGTATGGGGGCACCTCCAACCTCGGCATGGTTTTTGAGTTGAGCCCCACGGCGAACGGCTGGAAGGAAAGCACGCTGTACAACTTCAACAGCGCTGCGGGAGGTACTTATGCTAGCGCTGGGGCATCGACTCTGACCTCCGACGGCAAGGGCAATCTATTCGGTACAACTGGGTTCGGAGGAGTCAGCAGCCTGGGCTCGGTATTCGAGCTAAGTCCAACGGCGGGAGGTGGCTGGCAGGAACAGGACTTGTACAGCTTCGCGGAAAATGCGGAGCCGGTTGGCGGCCTGGTTTTTGGCGCGACCGGCCAAATCTACGGAGTAAACAACATCGGCGGAGCGAACGGGGTTGGATCAGTCTTTCAGATGACGAAAAACGCCGACGGTACCTGGCAGGAGACAGAGATTTACAGCTTTGCCGGTTATCCGAACGACGGCGCGAATCCCTATGCTGGGTTGACCCTCGATTCCGCAGGCAATCTGTATGGGACGACGGAATTTGGAGGAGACGGAGCTTGCATCAGAGTAAAGAACCCTGTCGGCTGCGGGACCGTATTCGAACTGTCGTATGCCGCGAAAACCGGTTGGACGGAAATTGTGCTCCATCAGTTCGAAGGAGCATACGGCAACGACGGAAGTGCGCCGGCCGCGAACTTGATTTTCGATGCGTCGGGGAACATCTACGGGACCACGTCGACCGGCGGAATGTTCAACAGAAATTGCCCGATAATCGATTATGGGCCCGGTTGCGGTACGGTGTTTGAGTTGACGCCTTCCGCCTTCGCGTGGAACGAAACCATTTTGTACTCTTTCATCGGCGGAACCAAGGACGGATCGAGCGCTTCCGGTCTGGTTTGGGATCAATACGGAAATCTTTACGGCACGGTCGAAGACGCTGCCGCAAACGATTACGGCGCGATATTCAAGCTGACACCCTCAGCCGGAGGCAGTTGGACGGAGAGTCTGGTCTACAACTTTGGCTCGGGAAGCGACGGAAGATTTCCCGAAGGCGCGCTTGTTTTCGGAAAGTCAGGTCACCTGTACGGCGCGACCGTAGGCGGAGGAGTCTACGGCGGAGCTTTGAATAATGGGCAAGGCACAGTGTTTGAATTTACACCCTAGCACTCGGCTTGAGTGTAACGGGGATTTAACGCCAGTTAGAAACTGTTTCCAGTTTCCTTGTGTCCCCAGTTTCCTTGCCCAGTTTCCTGTCGATCGTCCTTCTCCAGTGACGTGACCGTTCTTCTCGGCAACGGCGACGGCACATTCGGTGCCCGAGTCAATTTCGCCACTGCGGGAGGCGCAGTTGCATTGGTGGCCGCGGATTTAAGCGGCGGTGGGAAGATTGACATTGCTGGGATGGGCGAACTCGGCGCGCTATCTATACTCACTAACACACTGCCGTAGGCCCCGGTGAGGGTTCCAGTTTTAGGATAAAGGCCAAGCATTTTCTTGAAACGTTCCACTTGATCGGAGCACTATTCCTGTGAACGCGCCGGGGTGAAATCACTTTTAATGTGATCCTGGCCTTGGATTCCTATCGGACAACCTGCTGAATATCAGGCGGGGCCAGCAAAGAATCGGCGCGCTGTTCCAGCGAAAGGACTCTCCCATGCTCCAATCCGAATCGCCCGCCTCTCGCCCTGCAAGATCGCGCTCAACCACAACTCTCAATCCAACCCTGGACCGTCACCTGGCCGCCTATGTAGCCGCCGCCACCGCCGCCGGAGTCTCGATGCTCGCCGCTACTCCAGCCGCGGCTTCGGTCGTCTACACCCCGGCAAACATCGCCATTGGTACTTCCGGGTATGCCATGGATCTGAACCATGACGGGATTCCAGACTTCACCCTTAACATTTTTGTCATCGGCGAAAGCGACGGGAGCATTGGAATTCTCAATCTGCGCCTCGATGTACCCGGCAACGGCGTTCGTCCTATGGGGCAACTTGCGGGAGACGCCGCTGCCCTGCCCCAAGGGGCGCGCATTGGGCCGCTCAAGTCGTTCACCTCGGCCCTAAGCACCTATGGGGGCGTTTTTATGTATGCCCACGGCGAGTTTAGCCATACTGGTGTCAAAACCAGCTTTTCGGATGGTCCGTGGGTGAAGCAGACCAATAAGTTTCTCGGCCTGAAATTCCTCATCGGCAACCGCTTCCACTACGGCTGGGCGCGGCTGACCACAAGTCCGGGCGGAACCGTGCTCACCGGCTATGCCTACGAGAACGATCCCGGCCATCAGATTCTAGCTGGCCAGATAAGTGGCAACGATGCGCAACCGGAATTCGTCGCGCCGATGACGCTGGGCGAGTTAGCGCGAGGGACTCGGGTAGTTGATCGAGACCATTAGGTTGCGGTTTGGAAATGCAGCAAACCGGTTTTGCAGGGGGCCGTGGTGCCAACTTTCGCAAAAAACGCGAAAGGATGGGGCGGCCTCTTTTGCCGTAGCGTAAAGGCGGGCCAGCGCCCTTGGAACTTCTTCTTTTAGTACCTCTCGGCTGCGATCCAGTAATCGTCGATCACATGCGGAAGCAGGATCGAGCCGCCTAGCTTTACTGCACCGTTTGTTGCGTTGAAGCCGGCGATCCGAATCTCGGCGTTGTCAGGGTTATCGCCGTAGATGACAGAGCCATCCGGGCTAAGTTGTTCGACGTTGCTGGGGACAGTATTGATCTGGACGAGCTGTTGCGTGGTCAGGTCTACCTGCGCAATGTCGGTTTGGTAATTCGCGCCCCCGAGGAAAACATACTCGCCCGATGGATGGGCGCGAGCGGAGCCGTAGTTCCCACAAATCGCCAGCATCGATGCCGCGCAATTCACCAGCGGCGTGGTCGAAAGAGGTTGCGTCTGGTAAATCTGAACCGTGCTGGCGTTCGGTCCCTGATTGAAAAAGGAAGCGAAGGTGAACAGGAGGTTGTTTTCAAACTGCACTCCGACATAGCCGCTGCCGGCATAGTACGAGAAAGTATAGGCTTGCTGGTCCGTTCCTAGCGCGCCGGTCTGCAAATCGACGGATCGTTCGTTGAAAGTTTCGGAGCCGCTGCCATGTGGACCGCTGCAGAGTATTCCGTCGTAGAGGGTTGTTCCCGCCGGATTGAAACCCAGGATTTCGAAATAGCAGTCATTGCCACCGGCGTCGGAGTCCAGAGTGTAGGTGGCTTCGGTTACGGGCTGGGTCAATGAACCGTTGGCGGGGTCGATCATGTTGCGCACGATGGCGTAGTTGGTCGTAAGGTGAGGGCCGGTTGTGCCGACGGCGACGGAATAAAAGAAAGTGCCCGCCGGATTGATCGCCACTCCTATCAGTTGGTTGGCGTTGGTCCCTTGAACCGGGGTGCTTGCCGGGACGCCGGTAGCGTCTGTATCGAAAACGTATAACTTCTGGTGTCCGCTGTAGTAGGTGGGGTTAGCGAAGTAATACAGGAACTGCCCGTTGGGCGAAGTCACGATGCTGGCATACTTCGCTTTGGGCATCGTCGTGGTTCCAACCGCCGTCGCCTGAAAGGTCTGCGGATCGACGTTGTAGGTGGTGAGCACGGAATTATCGACCACGTAAAGGACTTGAACGGTTGACGAAGGGGGTGTACCTGCGGGAAGGGATTGGTTCCCGCGGGCGATTGAATTGGCGTTTTGGCTAAAGGCAAAGGACGGAACCAACAGAAGCAGACAAAGTGAACGGCGCATACAGCCTCCACAATCGGACGCGGGTGGGATGCCGCTATCTAAGGGTGGGTTGCCGGGGGTGGGTTGCCGGATTGAGGGTGGACGCCTCCACCCGAATCTGCGGAAGCGATATTATTCGGGACCGAGACATTTCGTCTGTGGCGGATGAACTTCAGAAACCCGCGGACTCGGATTATGCCCAGCCGCCCGTCGCGGCGAAATTCCTAAACCTGCTACTTCGGGTTTTGCCGTATGTATGATAAGTTTCACAGTCAAAAGAATTCAAAGAGAAGCAGTTGGGAAGGGAACCCTGTGCGCGCCGAAATCATAAAAATCAATAGTGAGTCTCCTGAGAGTTCGCTGATCAAGTATGCCGCCGATCAGATACGGGCGGGCGAAGTGCTGGGCATGCCGACGGATACGTTCTACGGGCTGGCGGCCGATCCGTTTAACCTGCGCGCGGTGGATCGCGTGTATGACATCAAGACGCGTTCGCGCCACAAGCCGCTGTCATTGCTGATCGAGAACGTAGATCATGCGGAGGAACTGGCCAAGGCGTTGCCGGAGGAGTTTTACGCTCTGGCGCGGAAATACTGGCCGGGGCCGCTGACCATCATCGTGAAGGCGGGGTCGCGGTTGCCGCTGAAGGTGACGGCCAACACCGGCAACGTGGCGCTGCGGGTGCCGAATGCGAAGATTCCGCTGGCGGTGGTGACGGCGGCGGCCATTCCGATCACGGCCACGTCGGCGAATCTGAGCGGGGCCGCGGAGTGCACCAGCGCCGAACAGGTACACGAACAGCTGCACGGGCGGATCAGCATTATTGTGGACGGTGGAACTTCGCCGCGCGATATTCCATCGACGATTGTCGATCTGACCGATGAAGCGGCGCGGTGGCGGATCATGCGCGAGGGCGCGATTCCCGCGGAAGAGATTTCGACTTTTTTTGCCAAAGGATGAAAGAAGATCTAGCCACCCGGCGTGGGCCAGGCCGCTGGCTGGTGCGGCTGGAAGCGTTGGGGCTGCTCGCGCTGGCAACGTTCCTGGCGCTGACCGCGGTTCGGGTTGTGCATGAAGGGTCGCGGCAGGAACTGCATCCGGCGGACGCGATCGTTGTTTTTGGTGCGGCGGAGTACGCCGGTCATCCCTCGCCGGTGCTGCGCGCGCGTTTGGATCATGCCTTCAATCTTTTTCAGCAGGGCATTGCGCCTGTGGTTATTACCACGGGAGGCGCCGCCGAAGATCCCAGCTTCAGCGAAGGCGGAGTGGGGCGCGACTATCTGAAGCGTCGCGGAATTCCCGAGAGAAATTTAATCGCGGAAACTCAAGGCTCGGACACGGCGCAATCGGCGATGCGGGTGGCGGTCATCATGCGCGCGAACGGACTGCATAGCTGCGTAGCCGTCAGCGACGCGTATCACGTGTTTCGCATCAAGCGGTTGCTGGAGCATGAGGGGCTGGGGCCGGTGTATGTGGCGCCTCGTCCGGATTCGCGTCCGCATAGTGTGGTGCAGCGAATTTATGCGGTGTTGCGGGAGGCGTGCAGTTATCTGGTTTGGAAGATGGGGATGACTTAGGGGAGAGTTTCTAGTTTCCAGTTTCTAGTTTCGGATTCAGTACGGTTGATTGGGGCATGGTTGCAGTAAAGATGCGGGACCTCAGGGGCTAAAGCCGGAGTGTTTTCGGTTCTTGTCGGCATGGCTGAAGCCGTGCCCTTCCCAAATCAATGGATGGGTAGCTTCTGGAAGCTGAAAACAGATAGGAAACCCGAAACTCAAAACTCGCAGCTACCAGCGGTCGCGGAGGCTGGTGATGTGGGCCACGTGATGGCGTCCGTGCCAGGCGTAGAGAGCGAGATTTTTCTCTAGACTCACTTCGCCTAACTCGGGATGGCGGAAGGTGCGCTTCCAGTCTTCGGGCTGCAGCGAGCGCAGAAGTTTCACCCAGCGTGTGTGTAGGGAATCCAGCAACGTCAATGAGACTTCCACAGGGGTGGTCTGCGTGTCGGCGAGTTGCGCCCAGCGGTCTTCGGCATAGGGCTTGATTGTGGGTTCCTCTTCGGTGAGGGCGAGTTTGAAACGAATGTAGGCGTTGAGATGGCTGTCTGGGACGTGGTGCGTGACTTGGCGAACTGTCCAGCCTTCGGGACGGTAGGGCGTGTCGAGTTGCTGGTTGGAGAGGCCTTTGACGGCGGCGCGGAGATTGGTGGGGCCTTGCTCGATGTCGGCTAAATATTTCTGCTTCTGGTCTTCGGTGAGCGGGCCTTCGTAGGTGAACTTGCCGATCGGGTAGCGCAGGTCGGTCATGGTGTCCTCCGTGTCGAGAGCGTTGCCTCACAGATGATCGGCAAGGAGTGGAAGGTGCAAGAAAAGTCGTTGACTCCGCCGGTGTCTCGTTGTACGTTTTCGTTGGCTGCGTTTGCTTATTCCGCTGATACGCTCCTAGCCATTAGGAACCTCTTCGATGAGTCCAAGATTGTGAACCGAACGCGTGCTCTGGTGCGACACAACGTCCCGAATATGTTCGGCTAGGTCTCACGGGGCGAAAGTCACCTGCTGGTAGGGCTCGCCTTTGTGGCGACGGCTGACCTCGATCGTTACTTTCCGGTCAAGGCGTTTCAGAAAATCGAGCAGCTTATCGGTGGTGAAGCGGCTGAAATGGCCGTTCATCAGGTGCGACACGTCGGGCTGTGCAATGCCCAAGACATCGGCGATTTCGCGCTGTTTCAGCTTCTTATCTTGGAGGATTTTGAAGACATGGAATCCGATCTGCGCGCGCGCCAGAAGTTGGTCGGCATCTTTGAGGCCGAGATCCGCGAAGACGTTTCCGGACCCCTCTTCGAACTCAATTGGTTTTCGTCTTTTCGTACTCATGGGCTAACTCCTGTGCTTCCGTGTACCGCCTCTTGATCCCCGAGCCAGACGGGCCGTAGCACCGGAGGGTTGAGCCTGTCCAAGCCACACCTCAAGCAATAGAATATAGCAAATTTACTATAATTGCAAACAATAGACTTCAGTGGAAATCCGGAACCCGTTCAGTTAACTACAACCCCTAGGGCTTCCATGCCACTAACCCCATTCCCTCCGGCTTCGACTTTCGGTTCCCCGTGCCCTAAGATTTGTGCATCCAAGGGTGGATTATGGGCTAAACTCGCAATTCTGGGCGGGTTAGGCGGCGATTCCAGTACGCCGGCGCCCCGGTCGAGAAATAGCAGGTTCCTCCACGCGCCGGCGGATTGGCTGTCGCCAATCCATCGGCTTGGTCGGAATGACAAGTGCTGTGGAGGCTCATGAACGAGAGGAAACTATGGCAGCTTCGGTGTGGTCTGGACATTTAACTTTCGGACTTATCTCCATGCCGGTGCGCTTGTTTTCGGGCGCGCGCAGCAGCGGCATCTCCTTCAACATGCTGCACCGCACGGACAAAGTGCGGGTGAAGCAGCAATATATTTGTCCGCTGGAAAACGTGGTGGTGGATCGCAGCGACATCGTCAAAGGCTACGAGTTCCGCAAGGATGAATACATCATCATCGAGCCGGAAGAGATCAAGAAGATCGAGCCGCAGACTGCGAAGACGATGGAGATTCTGGAATTCGTGAAGGCGGGCGACGTGGATCCGGTGTATTTTGAGTCGTCGTATTACATGATGCCGGAAGAGGCGGGGCGGCGTCCTTATGCGCTGCTGACCAAGGCTTTGGAAGAGAGCGAGTATGTGGCGATCGCCAAGATCACGATGCACAACCGCGAGTACACAGTGTTTCTTCGGCCTACGCAGGGCGGATTGATGCTGCACACGATGTATTACGAGGAAGAAGTGAAGAAGGTGGAAGGGTTCGGCGCGCCCGATGTGGAGTTGAAAGAAGCGGAGATCAAAGTGGCGCACCAGTTGATTGAGGCGCTGGCGGATGAATGGGATCCGGAGAAGTATAAAGACAGCTTCCAGGAGAATCTGAAGAAGCTGATTGAGACCAAGCTTGAGGGCGGGGAAGTGGCGGCGGTCGAGAAGCCGAAGAAGCTGGCTCCGGTGGTGGATTTGATGGCCGCTCTCAAGCAGAGCCTGGCGCAGATGGAAGGCAAGAAGAAGCCTGCGGCTACGGCCAAGTCGGAGACGCCGGCGGCGGCGTCTGGAGGGAAGTCGCGGCGCGGGCGGTGAGTTCATTCGCAAGTTTGCAGGTAAGAGTTCTGCGTCGAACCTGATTTCGACGCGGTGGTGTATTTTTCGAACATCTTTCGAACATCTTTCGAACATCCAACCAGGTTCTTCGCGGACGCATCCCAAAGCTGGGCGGTAATTTCTAAACCTTCAACACAGGGGACACAGGGGAAGCACAGGGTAAATCTGTTTCTGCTTCCTCCGGCTGGCATTGCCGGTCAGGGGCACTGGCGCGGATTTGGTCCAGCCGTTAGAATGTTGAATTCTTCTCACTATGATCAGAAAGTTCTTGCGAGTGGCGCACGATGGGGTGCCGATGACGGTTCGACGTGAGGGCCGGTTGGCGGCCATGGTGCTTCCAATCTTGATTTGGGCGGCTTGCGGGCAGGTATACCGGCCGGTGGTGATCCCGTGCTCGACGGGAGGGGTTCCGGGATGCCCGGTGGAGACGAATCCGACGCCGAGTAATTTTCATGAGGTGTTTGCCATCAGCACCAACGCGCCCAGCTACCCGGGCGGGGCTATGCAGATTGACGTTTCCGGGGATTCTGTTATCGGCGAGACGCCTACTTACGACGCCTCCAAGCCCAACCTTGGCAATAATCCCACTCATGCCGCCATTTCCCCCAATAATTCGAGAGTGTTTGTGGCGAGTGCGGGCAGTGTGGCTGCGGGAGGAGTGGATGTAGTTTCGTCCTTTACGCCGGCATTCCAGTCAATTCAAGCGATCGGATTGGGTACGGTGAGCACGATCGGTTTGCCGGCGGGATCGCAACCGGTCTTCGTGAACACCACTCAGACCAACGCGGTGTATGTTGCGAACTTTGGCACGAATTCGGTGAGCGCCGTCAATACGATTTCAAACGTGGTGACCAATACGGCCTCGGTTGGGCTGAATCCGGTAGCGCTAGCCGAGACGCCAAATGCCCTCAAGCTCTATGTGGCCAATCAGGGGGGCAATAGCGTCAGCACGTTGAGCCCGGTTGATTTGTCCGGGAATACCGTCACTGGACTCGTTAATGGGTTCACGGGTATTACTCCCGTCTGGATGGTGGCTCGCGGCGACAGCCAAAAAATTTACGTGCTTACGCAGGGCGATGGGCAACTGGTGACGATCGATGTCGCAACGGATACGGTTACGAGCAGTCTTCCGGTAGGCGTGGGGGCGGACTTTATTTTCTTTGATCCAAACCTGAACCGGCTTTACGTGACGAATCCGGTGACGGAGATGGTCTATGTATTTTCCGATACCAGTGCCACCGACAATCCCACGCAGCTGGCGGCCTTCTCCTTTGCTGCGGGGTCAGCCCTGTGTCCGACCGGATGCATGCCGGTTTCGGTGACGGCGCTTCTGGACGGCAGCCGGTTCTACGTGGCCAGCTACCAGACGGCGACGACGTGTCCCGATGCGACCGTGGCGGGGGCCTGCGTTATCCCTGGCCTGACTGTGTTTGACGCCAATAGTTTGACGGTGAAATATCCAAGCGCTCCGACTTTAAAGCTGCTGATCGGTCCTCCGCCGTGCACGGTCACTCCGGCCAATCCTTGTACGACGGATTGGCCATTCGCGACCAATCAGTATGCCGTGCCTCCGGTGGCGTCTTGCGCGACCGCTGCTTTGTACCCTGTTCTGTACTCGCCGAGCATCCCACGGTTCCGCGTGTTCACGGCGGCTGCAGCAGACAGCAGCCGGGTTTACGTGAGCATGTGTGACGCTGGAGCGGTCGCCGTTGTGAACACAACCGGCAGCAATACAAACAATTCGGGTTCACCCCTGCCGCCCGATTCGGTGGTCACGGACCTGCTTGAGGCGCCGGCGGCCAATAGCGCAACGGCTCTGCAAAATCCAATCTTTTTGTTTACGGGGCAGTAGCGTCGAGAGCACGAACGGTTGGAGTTTTATTGCGGACGTGCGCGCGAGGGCATTGTCCGTCGCTGGACTGGCTAATTTCTTGCCGCTACTTCTTCTTTTTGGGCCTCTCGGGCCGCGTAGTGCGAATCGACATACTCATCGAGGATATCGATGAACTCGGCGACGATGCGGTCACCCTTGAGCGTGGTGAACAGGCGTCCATCCACGTAGACCGGAGCTTTGGGTTCCTCGAATGTACCGGGGAGAGAGATGCCGATATTGGCATGCTTTGATTCGCCGGGGCCGTTGACCACGCAGCCCATCACGGCGAGCTTCATTTCTTCCACGCCTACGTAGCGGCCTTTCCAGGTGGGCATCTGGTCGCGCAAGTAAGTCTGAATCTGCTGAGCCATCTCCTGGAAAAATGTGCTGGTGGTGCGACCGCAGCCGGGGCAGGCGGTGACCTGCGGGGTGAAGCTGCGAATGCCCATGGATTGCAGAATCTGCTGCGCCACGCGGACTTCTTCGGTGCGGTCGCCTCCGGGGGCGGGAGTAAGCGAGACGCGGATGGTGTCTCCGATGCCCTCCTGCAACACTACGCCCATGGCAGCGCTGGACGCGACCACGCCTTTCGCGCCCATGCCGGCTTCGGTGAGGCCGAGGTGCAGCGGGTAGTTGCAGCGGGCGGCGAGGGCACGGTAAACGTCGATCAAATCCTGCACGCCGCTGACTTTCGCGCTCAGAATAATCTGGTCAGGGCGGAGGCCGAACTTCTCCGCCAGCTCGGCGGAGTTCAACGCGCTCACCACCATCGCTTCCATGGTGACTTCGCGGGCATCCATCGGCTCGGCGAGGCGGGAGTTCTCGTCCATCATGCGGGTGAGCAAGGTTTGGTCGAGGGAGCCCCAGTTCACCCCGATGCGTACCGGCTTCTGGTTCCTGACTGCGACTTCGATCATGGTGCGGAAATTCGAGTCGCCGGTGCGTCCAATGCTGGCGTTGCCGGGATTGATGCGGTACTTGGCCAGATCGCGGGCGCACTCGGGATACTTGGTGAGCAGCACGTGCCCGTTGTAATGGAAGTCGCCGATGATGGGCACGCGGATGTTCAGCTTATCGAGTTCTTCGACAATGCGGGGAACCGCGGCGGCGGCTTCATCGTTGTTGACGGTGACCCGCACCAGTTCAGACCCCGCGCGAGCCAGGGCGGCGCACTGCTGGACCGTCGAAGGAATATCGGCAGTGTCGGTATTGGTCATCGACTGCACCACAATCGGTGCATCGGAGCCGACGCGCACGCCGCCAACGACGGCGGTCACGGTCTTTCTACGGGGGATCATAGCCATGGGAACTATTATTTTATCACGTGAAGACAGGTTGCCGGCCGAATGAACGCTGTTGTCCTTCAATCGAGACGAGCAGTCGATTAATTTGCAACGTTCGACTCGGATTGCTCACCAAACGGTATAAGGGAAGTGGAGGTTTCTATGCAGCATCACCGAATTAAAGCGACAGTGATTTCAAAGAAGCCGAGTGCCGCGCTCCTCGCTGGGCCGGCCGCGCCGCAGTGGCCGAGTTACCAGGGGACGTCACAATTCGTGGGTACCAGCCCGAGCGGACGAGTGACGGTGTATGTGGACCCAACGCTGGGCGCTCCGGCGTTGCAAAATGCTCAAGATTTGGTCAACGATGGCGATCGGGTAGCGAATGCGAATGACGCCATCTTTGGAACAACTGGGGGATCGGTGAGCGTGATCATTTTCGCCCTTGACGGGCAGACGGATGGCACGGGCGGCGCGGATCACGGTGGCTGCGATTACACCACGGGCGCAGCGATCGAGGTGTGTGCGTCGTTTGGCAACTCGGCGCGGGTGTCGGCTTTATTTGAGGCTGAGTTGAGCGAGTGCTCGATGGGCGGGGACCTGTGCGGCGTGAGCACAGGAGAAGCCTTGTCGCGCTGGTGCGCGGCGGAAGTTGGCAACAACGCGCTGTCCGACTTCGCAACCGCTCCGACGTGGGCGCAGGACGGGATGCCGGACTGGGTCGACAAGGTCGACCCGACCGACCAGGATTCGGACAGCATTGGATGCGGGATGGCGTTCTTATCCTGGCTGATGAGTCAAGGGTATGCGCTGAACCAAATCGCTCCGGCGATGGTGGCGCTGGGGGATGCGGGGACGCTGGCACAGCTATATGCCAACCTGACGTCGCAGCCGGCGGGCAACGCATGGTCGAGCTTTCAGGCAGCAGTGAATGCATTGCCCAAGGGCGTGACCAGCGACGATCCGTTTGGCAGCGGAGGGTAAGAGTCGCTGTATTCGACAGGGCTGAGCAGGCTGTGGAGACTCTTCCGGAGGAGAAAGTGAGACCGCCGGGGCTAAAGCTCGGAGCAATTGCGGAACCTTTACGAGGCGCTGAAGCGCCACTCTTCCACGGCCTGACCTCCTATTGGAGGCGGTCCGCCAAGCCCGGAATTGTCTTGAGCAGATCGTTGTAGATGACCATCACAGCGAACAGCACCAGGAAAACGAAGGCGGCCTGATAGACGCGTTCCTTGATGCGCAGGCTGATGTCGCGGCCCATTAAGGTCTCAATGAGGAGGAAGAAAATTACGCCGCCATCGAGAATGGGGATGGGCAGCAGGTTAAAGACGCCAAGATTCAGACTGATGGCGGAGGTCAGAAGCAGGAGAGGAGTCCAGCCTTTGCGTTTGGCGGCTTCTCCGGCGGCTTGACCGATGCGAATCGGTCCCTCGATGGAGCGCATGGAGATTTTTCCCTGCAGCATTTTCTGCACCAGCTCAAGAATCAGCAGAGAAGCTTTTCTGTTCTCCTGTAGCGAAAGATGCAAGGCCGCAGGGAAGGAAAGTGTGGTGACTTTCATGGGCATGCTGCCGATGCCGATGCGATATCTTTTCTCGACCAGAACCGGCTGGACGGTGATCTCCTTCGTTTCCGCGCCGCGACGGATGGTCAGGGAGATCGGCTTATCTTTGGTTTTTTCGAGAATTTCCACCATGGCGGCGAGTGCAGGGACGGGCTGGCCGTCGACTGCCAGGATTTCATCGCCATCGCGCAGGCCCGCCTTGTCGGCAGGCATACCGGGTGTGAGATCGGTAACGCAGACGCAAGGCTCTTTGGGGGCCCATCCAGCGAACCCGATTTGATCGACGCCGAAGGCCTGAGGTGCGATCGTCTTGGTGAGGAACTGACCGTTGCGGTCGACTGTAACGTCCAAGGGCTGGCCGGGGCTTAGGGCTTCGCGAGTATCGACCTGCTCCCAGGTGGGATCTTGTATGCCATCGATGCGAGTAATGCGGTCACCCGGCTGGAATCCAGCTTTGGCAGCGGGAGTGTCTTGCATCACCCATCCGATCACGGTGGGCCCGTCGTAAATCGCGGGATACTCGTAGTGCACCATGAAGACGCCGACCAAGAGGAAGATGGCGAGCATGATGTTCATGGCGGGGCCAGCGATGGCGATGAGAAAACGATGCCAGCGCGAGTGCGAGAGAAACTCCGCGGGATCGCCGGTGCGCTCGTCCATGGGATTCTCGCCGCTCATTTTGACGTAGCCGCCCAAGGGAATGGCACTGATGCGGTAATCGGTTTCACCCTTGCGGAAGCCGAGCAGGCGCTTGCCGAATCCAATGGAGAAAACCTCGACCCTCACGCCCAGCCATTTGGCCACGGCGTAGTGGCCGAACTCGTGGATCAGGATCATGAAGCCGAGGATGACGACGACGGCGATCAGCGAAATCAGAAAGTCAGGCATGATTGAGATACGTACTCCGCAGTTCGTTAGATTCCAAAACCTGCAAGCTCGATGAAAAGAAGTTCGATGAAAGAAGTTAGATGAAAGAAGTTGCCCGCGGCCGTTCGGTTCCGCTCAACGTGCCCACTCGCTCTTGAGCATATCGGCGGGCTTCCGAATCGGCTTGAAGCACTTCCTGGATCGAACCTAGTTTCCCAGAATTAGATGCTGAAACCGCGTCTTCGATGATCCTGGGAATCTCATCGAATGCGATGCTGCCTTCGAGAAACGCGGCCACGGCGACTTCGTCGGCTGCGTTCAGCGCAACCGTCTTAGCTCCGCCCGCTTCGACCGCTTCGTACGCTAAACGGAGACAAGGGAATTTATTCATATCTGGGGGGGAGAAGTCCAGATGACGCAAGTTACTGACGGGGAAGCGCATATCCGACTGAATTCGCTCGGGATATGTTAGAGCGTACAGAATCGGCAGCCGCATGTCGGTCACCGAAAACTGGGCCAGTATGCTGCCATCCACAAACTCGACCATGGAATGAATCGTCGATTGCGGATGAACCAGGACTTCCACCTTCGCTGGGGGTATGTGAAACAATCTGCAAGCTTCGATCACCTCGAAGCCTTTGTTCATCAAGGTCGCGGAGTCGATGGTGATGCGCTTGCCCATCTTCCAGGTGGGATGGTTGAGCGCCTGCTCCACGGTGATGGAGGAGAACTGGGAACGCGGCGTGTTTAAGAATGGGCCGCCGGAGGCCGTAAGCCAGATGCGTTCCACTTCCTCCATTCGCCCGCCGCGCAGGCACTGGTGTACGGCATTGTGTTCGCTGTCGATCGGCAACAAGAGCTTGCCCTGGCGGCGCGCCTCGGCCGTGATCAACTCGCCGGCCGCGACCAGACATTCTTTATTAGCCACGCCGACGGTCTTTCCAGCTTTCACCGCTTCGTAGGTGGCCTCGAGTCCGGCTACGCCTACGATGGCGCTGACTACGAAGTCGACGTCCGAGTGGGTGGCGACCTCGACCGTGCCAGCCGCTCCATGGACCACTGCGATTTCTTTCAGGCCTGCCTGCTGCAAACGCGCGCGCAGTATGTTCGCGTCGGGCTCCGCCGCCATCGAAACCACGCGGGGGCGCCAACGCCGGGCCTGCTCAAAGGCAGCCTCCAGGTTCGCGCCGGCGGCGAGCGCGACGACCTGAAAGCGGTCCGGATAGGACTCGGCCACGCTCAGCGTGCTGCGGCCGATTGAGCCGGTGGATCCCAGGATGGCGATGCGCTTAGTCAAGTGTGTGGATTCTATTTTACGCGTTTCCGTTCATCCGCCGGGGAAGCGGAAGGTGTGTAGTTACTGCATGACACGCCAAGCCGCATAGTACCACAGCACGGGGGCGGCAAAGAGCAGGGCATCGATGCGGTCCAGCATGCCGCCGTGGCCGGGGAGAATGGTGCCTGAGTCTTTGACTTCGGCTCCGCGCTTGATCAGCGATTCCACCAAATCGCCAAGCTGCGCGGCGATATTTAAGGCGACGGTCAGCAGGATGATGGGCAACATTTCCGGCTTCTCCAGCCCGAAGAGGCCGTCGCGACGCTGGATCAGTCCCCAGCGCAGCAAAAACGAACTGATCTGCAGGGAGTGATTGAAGAGCAGGATTCCTACGGCGAGGCTGGCCAGCAGCGAAGCGGCCGCACCCTCCCAGGTTTTTTTCGGGCTGATGCGCCGCGCCATGAGATGCCGGCCTAACGAACGGCCAACAAAGTAAGCGAAGATATCGCCCGCCCAAACCACGAGAAGAAGGTAGAGAATCCAGAACGCGCCCGCCCACTGCTGACGGAGCTGAACCAGCATTCCCATGGGCAGAGCCACATAGGCAAAAGCGAACGCGGAGGCGGCTGCAGCCGGATATGCGCCGCGCATCTGCGTCCGACGCATAGCGATGGTCAGAAAAATAAATGGAGAAATCGCACAGGCGAACCCCACGCCGAGAACGAACTTGACAGCGGAAAGTTGAGGGGTTTCGCCCGCTGCGCTTGCGGCCAGGAGTAGAAAAAATAATCCTACGAAGATGTAAGTGGGCAGGCGCAGCGGCTGAACTTCATAGGATTCGGTCAGCTTAAGAAATTCCTGGACGGTGACCAGCGCCACTGCGCCCGCCACCACGGCCACTACCGGCACCGGGGCGCGCAGTACCAGCAGCATCACAATCGGAATCAGGACCAGCGCGGTCGCGATGCGCTTCAGCATGCGGAGAGTTTAGTTGCGGACCTTTGCCGGCTCAGGGTGCGCATGGGAATCGCCGTGGTTCAATCCGCCGTAGCGCCGCTCGCGCTTCTGATATTCGGCGATGCCTTCGAGCAGATGCACGCCACGGAAATCCGGCCACAAAGTTGGCGTCACGTAAATTTCGGCATAAGCCAACTGCCAAAGCAGGAAATTGCTTAGGCGCATCTCGCCGGAGGTGCGCACCACCAGATCCGGATCAGGCAAGTCGCGCGTGTAAAGATGTTCGCCCACGGTATCTTCGTCAATGCGCAGGTGCTCGAGGCCTCCGTTTTGCGAAGCGGCGTTGACCATGGAGCGGAAGGCGTCCACCAACTCGCTGCGGGCGCTGTAGTTCAAGGCTAGAGTGAGAATGGTGCCGGTATTTTTCTCTGTGCTGGCGCGGGCCCATTCCATGCGGTCCTGCACGTCTTCGGGGAGTTCGTGCTGGCGGCCGATATATTCCAGACGAATATTATTTTTGTTCAGAGTCGGGACTTCCGCCTTCAAATAGCGGCTGAGCAGGCGCATGAGGAAATCAACTTCGCTCTTGGGACGTTTCCTCCAGTTTTCTTCGGAGAAGGCGTAGAGCGTGAGCGCATGAATGCCAATGCGGGCCGCCGTTTCTACGGTGGAGCGAACGGCCGCGACTCCGGCGCGATGTCCGGCCACGCGCGGCAGGTGGCGCCGTTTCGCCCAGCGCCCGTTGCCGTCCATGATGATGGCGATGTGTCTTGGGAGCCGCGCTGGATCAAGCTGCCGGTAAATTTCGCTTTCCTTGCGATCCAGCCCGGCGGGAACCTTGTGCTGCAAAGTGATCCCTTTCGGATTGAGGCTAACATGGCGGGGAAGCGGGAGGCAATGCGCGTGTGGAAAGCGTATAGCCGATTGCCACAGCATTTTCCTTCAAGAAAACACTTGCATTCTTGGCGGGGTGATCCTACCATGCGCAGCCCGAAGAAGATTTAGAAGGAAGCGGAAACTTAATGGCTCGAGGATGGAAACCGCCCAGGGAAGATCGAACCGACGCCGAAGCGGTGCGCCGCAAGAGGAAACTCGCAGAAAAACTAGCCTTTGCCGTGGAATACGGGACTGAGGAGGAATTCGTGGCCGCAGTGAAGAAATTCAAGCCGGATGTCGGAAAGGAAGAACTGAAGGCTTGGATTATGCGGTTTCGCGACGCCCGGCGCGAGAAGCGCGGGCTCTAGCTTTATCTACAATCTTGTCGAATTCCTTTTCCGCTTGGCGGAACTCTTCGGGAGACATCCGTTTCTTCGCATCCGCAACGAGATCGCTAAAGGAATCAACCAGGGTATCCATCGCGGACTTCGGCTTGGGTGCGGATTTTGGCATGACCAACTAAGTATAGTTTACTCCAGCCCGCAAGAGTGTCCCGGATTGACGTTCCTAAAGTCATACTCCCTTAGGGTGCGGGAGCCCGCCTAAACCACCCGGAGATGCAGGCCCACAGCCGAGAAATAGCCTTCATGACCCATCCCGGCATCGGATATACTAACCTCTGTGACGCAACAGAAGAGCACCTCCGTTGGTCAAACCATGCAGACACCGAAGAAACTGCAAGGGAAAGAACTACGCCGCGTCATGGAAGAATTTCGTGACACCAAAGACGACCGCCGCGCCGAAGAGTTAAAGAAGATCATCAGCGATTCCATCTGCGGCGCGTAAATGCCGTTTGGCAAACTCAACCTGACGGCCTCCCAAGGCAAAATTGAAAAATTGTTGGATCGGGTTCGCACACGGGAGATTACCGTGGACGACCTCATGGCATTTAACGATTGGGCTCAGATAACGAGGCAATACCCGGACGGAGATTGGTGCAAAGACTTCGGAACCTTCAAAGCCGTGGGAACGGGGTTAGAGCTAGACACTTTCCTGAGCAGAGAGCAGCCCTGTTGGGGCGAAAAGCTTGCCGATTAGTCCGGGCATTAAGCTGGTAATCGAGCAAGTCTAAACGTTAGCCGCTTCTTCCGGCACGATCTGCAACTCCAGCTTCTCCGTATGCCGCAGCACTGTCAGCGAGCAGCTCGCGCCGACACGAACATCGGTGAGCACGCGGTGCAGGTCATCCACACCGGCCACCGGATGGCCTTCTAGCGCGACAATCACATCGCCCTCATGCACGCCCGCGCGCTGTGCCGGACTCTTCTCTTCAACCGATATAACGACCACGCCCGTCTCTTTAGGTAGATCATGGAAGCGCACCACGCGGCGATGCAGCGGCACAGTCTGCACCGAAACGCCGATGTAGCTGCGGCGGATGCGGCCGTCGCGCAGCAGGCGGCTGGCTACGAATTTCGCAGTGTTGATGCCGATGGCAAAACATATTCCTTGCGCGGGGAGGATCGTCGCAGTGTTCACGCCAACAATTCGTCCTGCGGAATCGACCAGCGGTCCGCCGGAGTTGCCGGGGTTGAGCGCGGCGTCGGTCTGGATTACATCGTCGATCAGACGGCCGGAGTACGACCGCAGCGAACGTCCTAGAGCGCTCACGACGCCTGCCGTCACCGTGGATTGAAAGCCGTAGGGATTGCCGATCGCAACTACGAGTTGTCCCACGCGAAGCTGCTGAGAATTGCCGAGAGCCGCGGCGGTTAGGCCGGGCTCGTCCACGCGAGCGTTGTCGATACGAATCACGGCGAGGTCGCTTGCGGGATCGTCGCCGATGGAAGTTGCCGGCATGCGGCGGCCGTCGGCCAGCGTGACCTCGATGCGGCGCGCTTCATGTACGACATGGCTGTTGGTGAGAATCAGGCCATCGGGAGTGAATATGAACCCTGAGCCTCCGCCGCGCCGTTCGCGCGGCTCGCCCGAGCGGCTGCGGCCTGCGGATTGATGCACTTCGATGTTCACTACCGAGGGGCTGACGCGCTTTACCGCGCCCGTGACGGCGCGGGAGTAGGCGTCGAGGAGCGAATCGTCGGAGACTGTGGAACTCGTGGCTGGTGCCGCCGTGGCAGTCAACTCGGAAAACGCATTTCCAATCTCTTCCAGGTACATGGTCAATAGATGTCCACGGAATTCCGCGGGATTCAGCGCGTCGCGTCGCCGCCGGCAGTTGTAGCCGGAGGTAGGGACCCATCGACTTCGCTCAGGCCTGACAGAGAAAAAAGCCGGGACCATGGAAGGTCCCGGCATTGAGTTGGCTGGTTGCCCGGATAAACTTGTTTAACAGAACAGCCGGACTGCGTCCGGCGGACAGCCGAGGGCGGCTGTCCCCACACAAACGTCTCTTCGATTACGCAGTCCTTCGCGGATGCACCGTCAAGTCCCGCACCTGGGTCAGAATGCTCGACATCTGCATTCCGTTCAGTTGCGAAACGAAGGGCAGGATCTCCGCGATGAACTGATCCTTCATCAGTTCGCTGATTTCGTCCTGGCGGTTCTTTTCACCGCCACTGAGCAGTTCCGGCACGGTCACCTCCAGGGCTCGCGCCAGCCGCTCCAGCGAAGACAGCGTGGGCGTGGCTTTTTCGTTTTCAATTTTGGAAACGTAAGTCCGCGGCACGGACATGCGCAAGGCCAGTTGGCGCTGGCTCAAGCCGCTACGCAGTCGAAGCGAGCGGATGGAGGTCGCGAGGTTCAGGTGTCCACGGCCGATGCCGGGTATGGGCATCATTACCGGCGGCGCCATCACCACCGGCTCGGGCTCGGGTTCCTCGTCCAGGGACGAGTGGCAGCGCCGGCAATTGTTATTGACCGTACGGAATTGAACCAGCAGGCAATGATCGCAACGGACGACTTCCCTAGAATCTACCGGGGCAAGAGTCGTGGCCATCGGGTTGTGGGAGTGCCAGAGCCGGCTCTCCTTACTACTAGCAACGGAACCTAAACTTTGGGGGAAGGTTCCTACTGCAGAGACAATCTGCGGTACAAGGCCTGTGGAAGTCAAGGTTAAAATGCATAAAGCCGCGAATCTTGCCGGCGAAAACCGGAGCTAAGCGGGCGAGATCCCGCAGAAACAGGGCGAAAAGCATGATTGATCGTGAGACCGCGTGGTGTTTACTAACTGAGTTCACCCAGTCGGAAAGCTTGCGCAAGCACGCGCTGGCGGTGGAAGCCTGCATGCGGGCGTGCTCGCGGAGGTTTGCGGATGGCTCTGGAAATTCCGCGTTGTCCGAGCCTGGGCTATCCGAAGAAGACTTGTGGGGCATTGTCGGACTCATTCACGATTTCGACTACGAGAAGTATCCCAGCCTGGAAGACCATCCTTACAAAGGCAACGAGATTCTGAAGCAGCGCGGATGGCCGGAAATCATTCTCCGCGCAGTTATGTCGCATGCCGAATACAGCGGAGTGACGCGCGATACGCCGATGGAAAAGGCTCTCTTCGCCTGCGACGAGCTTGCCGGATTTATTACCGCGGTAGCTCTGATCAAGCCGGGAAAATCTCTGGCCGAGGTGGACGCGAAGTCGGTGCGAAAAAGAATGAAGGACAAAGCCTTCGCGCGGAAGGTGAACCGCGACGACATCGTGAACGGCGCCGCCGCTTTGGGAGTGGATTTGGACGAGCACATCGCGTTTTGCATTGAGGCGCTGCGGGGAATCGCAGGCGAGTTGGGATTGGATGGGAGCGCGGCGAAGGTGATCGCTCCCTCTTAGGGTAACGCTGCTACTGGCAAATGGTTCTGCGATGCATCGGAGGCGGCGGGCCTTGTTCCCAAACGAATTAATTCATAGCGCTCTGGGGGCACTGGTCCGATGGCAAAAGGCAGAGGGCCCGACTCGAAGGAGTAAAAGCCCGCGCCCATGCCGCTCTGGATGGTAGTGATACCGAGACGGATAGGAGTCTGAAAAATCTCCCTCGAAGCCACGAACTTCGGGCGTATTTCGAAAAGCACTGTTTGCCCTGCTACGGCGAGGAAATCTCCTGTGCGGTACGGCGGGTCGTCCAGCACCACGGGGCGTGCCGCGAATGACTCCATATAATATTGGAATCCCCAGTGTCCGGTGAACCAAACTGTGCCTGGTTGGTTTCGGGTTTGCTGCTCGATTATTTCTGCGGCGGTTCGCGCCGAGTTTGCCAGTTCGGCGTCAGCCCAGGTGAGCCAGAGCGAGACCATGCCCGCTACTGCTAAGGATATGGCTAGCATCGCTGGGCGCCAGCGAATCGAGGATGGGCGCAGTTCGTCGACGCGGCGCGCGAGCAGGATGCCGGCGGCCGGAATCAACGGGAGCACGGAGCGCGCATTGATGGTCCAGTTCAAGAAGCCGGTAAAAATAAATGTCCCGACTACCCAAAGCATCAGTAACAGAGCGTTGGCGTCTTTTCGCTTCCACGCATCCGCGGCCGCCAGCGCCATCACCGAGAATCCAGCGGCGATGAAGAGCGTCAAGTGGAGGCCAACCACGAAGCAATGCCGATAAAAGTTGGGAGGGCCCAGGATTCCGCCGAGACCAATTCGGCCGGTGGCGAGGAGAAACCCCGCAATTGCACTCATCGCGCAGACGGCAAGAATTTTGCGGCGCGGCCACAGGAGAGGAGCAATCGTCAGCGCGGGAAGCATGCATCCGCCAACAAAACTGAGATCGACGAATAGCTTGGCGAGAGTGGAAGCTTGTCGGCCTTGCCGAATCCCGGTGGAGACATGGGCTGCGCTGGTAATCATGCGCAGTCCATAGACGGCCTTGGTCCAGTGCTGGAATCCCGTCAGAACCAGGATTGGCAGCAGCAGGTACCAGGCCCAGGCGCCGAGGCGGCGTTGCCGCGCCAACGAATAAACGGCGAGCAGCGGAATCAAAGCGATGCCAAAGAACTTCGCCAAGGCACACAAGGTAATCAGCAGGGCAGAAATGACCAGATAGCCAGGCTTCTGGGGCTCAACCCCTTCGATCCAGAAAATAATTGCCCAAAGCCATAGTGCCAGCATCAGGACGTCGCACATCACGCTGTTGGCGGAGACGAGAAACGCTGGGGTGAGAAGCGTGGCCGCGACGGCCAGCAGCGGCGAATCTGTAAAATGCTGTGCCAGGCGATATGTGCCGAGTACCACCGCGAGCGCGGGCAAGAGGAAGGCGAGATGCAATGCGCGTTCAGACCATCCGACGACGCTGGCGGCCGAGGCGATGTAGTAGGAAGCAAGGGGAGGATTCTTGGTTTCGACCGCCATCGGCACGGCGTCGCGGTACCAGTTAATTTTGAATCCATAAGGATCGAGGGGATGCTTGGTGATTTGCCGCGCGACATAGAGAAACAAAGTGTCGTCCACTTTGAAAGCGCTGCCGGCAAACGGGAGCAGGCAGGCGAGGACGGCGACGGCAAGAAGTAGGGAATGAAGGCGTGAACGCTGGTTCTGGGAGCTTTCGGTGGGCGGCGCCATCGGGAAGTGTAGAAAGACTAGATGTGCGCGAATCTTGTGTCAATCCGCAATACAGGCCGACTTGCCCCCCGCTCGAAGCACGCTTGTGTCGGCTTTCGCCACGGGGATAGAGATCGGTGTTGGCGGGCAGGAAGCGGGAGCCCAGTTGCTCACCGTCCCTTTACGAGCGTGACCAGTAACCAAGAGATTGTGCCGATAGTCAGCAGCCCGTAGGTCACGAGATTCGCATTCCGAACTGCCACTCGAATTCGGGAACTCGTCAATTTGGAGGGATCTCCTTCGGGCATGCTCAGCATTTGATCGACGACGAAGGTCTCGATCCAGACTGAGAGAAAGAAGGTTGGGACGAGCAAGACAATAGTGGCCAACGGAATCATCTAGTAAAGGTTCTTTTCGTCCGGTCCAAGCCACGCTGGCGCTAGGATCGTGCCTACCACGTGCGCAAGTGGACTGTTCCACTTGTCCGCTGCTCGGCTGACTGCAGGAATCCGCAGGATCGTTCCGAACGCCAAGAATTCAAATAGCAGCGTTACGCCCCATGCAACAGGCACACCTAATTAATGTCGAAGCAACGTTCGATGCCGCATTAGACTTCACCGCTGCCCAGAGAGTCAGGCCAAGCCATTTGTGGCAGAGCCAAGCCTCTATGAGGATGATCGGTACAAGCAGAATGAGCATTGCCGGGAAGGTGAGAAAAATCATGGGAACGCCAGCGTCGGCCAACAATAGCGGCGAACTTAGAGGTACATGCAAGAGACAGCCTTCCCGTTGTTCGGCGATACAGGCCGCTTACCGCAGCGCGTCCGCGACCTTCCCACTCGCGATCATCTCCGCAATGCGCGCGAAGTCTTTGTACATCACGCGGTCTTTCTCCATCGTGGGGCATACTGACCGGATCGCCGCGTGTGCGGCCTGTCCGCGCTTCGAGGTTTTCAACGGGGCGAGGAAGTCGATGGCCTGGGCTACGGCCATAGCTTCGATGGCCAGTACGTTGCGCGTGTTTTCGACGATGCGCTTCAGTTTGTTTGCCGCCGTCATGCCCATGGAAACGTAATCCTCTTTGTTGCCCGAGGTGGTGATCGAATCCACCGACGCGGGGTGCGCCAGCACTTTGTTCTCGCTGACCAGTGCTGCGGCCGTAACCTGCGGCATCATGAAACCTGAATTCAGTCCCGCGCCTTGCGCCAGGAAGGGCGGCAAACCCTCGCTGAGCGCGGGATTCACCAGGCGCTCGATTCTTCGCTCGCTGATTCCTGCGAGCGCGCTCAGGGCGATGGCGAGAAAATCCAGAGCAAAGGCGAGAGGCTCGCCGTGAAAATTTCCGCCGGAGATTACGTCGCCTTCGGAATTCTCCGCGTTGGTGATGAAGACCAGAGGATTATCCACCGCGGAGTTCGCTTCGGTTTCAAACACTTCGCGGCAGTGCGCCAACGTGTCGCGCACGGCACCGTGCACCTGCGGGATGCAGCGGAGGGAATAAGCGTCCTGTACACGGCCGCATGCGCGGTGCGATTCGCGAATCTGGCTGCCTTCGAGCATCTTGCGAAGATTTGCTGCCGTCTTGATTTGTCCACTGTGAGGGCGGGCTTTGTGGATGCGCTCGTCGAAAGCCGTGTCGGTGCCTTTCAGCGCGTCGCAGCAGAGTCCGCCCAGCACGTCGGCCGAATCGACCAGCGTTTCCGCAGCTAGCAGCGCGAGCGTGCCCACGGCCAGCATGGCTTGCGTGCCGTTGATGAGCGAGATGGATTCTTTGGCCTCCAGCACGATCGGCTTGATCTGTGCGCGCTTCAGCGCGTCGCCGCTGGAGATGCGCATGCCTGCAGCGTCGATGCATTCGCCCTCGCCGATCAAGGCCAGTGCGATATGCGCCAAGGGCGCCAGGTCGCCGCTTGCGCCCACACTGCCCTGCGATGGCACGTAGGGGGTGACGCCGCGGTTCAGCATTTCGCAGAGTGTATCGATGACGACCGCGCGCACGCCGGAATAACCTTTGGCTAGAGAATTAGCGCGCAGAAGCATCATGGCGCGGGTCTCGGCTGGGGAGAGCGGTTCGCCGACGCCTACGGCGTGCGAGCGCACCAGGTTGACTTGCAATTCGCGAATCTGGTCGCCAACAATGCGCACATCGCTGAGTTTGCCAACGCCGGTAGTAATGGCATAGGCCAGCTTATTGTTTGAGACAATCTCGTCGACCACGGCGCGCGCGCGATCGACGGCCTCGCGGGCATCGGCGGACAGGAGTACGGGACGACGTTCTGCGATTTGCGCGACTTCGCGCACTTCTTCCAGAGCGAGATCGTTGCCGTTAATGTGAAGTGCGTTCAAAATAAGTTTCCTGTTTCTAGTTTCCAGTTTCTAGCGACCAGGTTCGAATTTTCCCGCTGCGGCGCGAAATGCCTTCAAATATTTTTCCGGCAGCACGGCAATCTTCATATCGGCGTCTGTGACGATATGAGTGGTCTCGCCTTCGGCCAGCAGCGTGCCATCGTCGGCGCGGCGCAATTCGTAACCAAAGCGGACCACCGAGTCGCGTACATTCAACAACTGCGTGCGCACCAGAACCTCATCGTCATAGCGCACTGGGGCGCGATACCGGCATTTAGCCTCGGCGACGGCGATGAAGCGCCCATCTTTGCTCTCCATGTCGCGGTAGGAAAAGCCCAACTGCCGCAGCAATTCAACGCGGCCCACTTCGAACCAGACGAAGTGGTTGGAATGGTAGACTACGCCCATCTGATCGGTCTCCGCATAACGGACGCGCAGCCGGGTTTCATTGACTGCCTGAGGGCGATTCGAATTCATTTCCCGCTCCAAATCGGCTTGCGCTTCTCGATAAAGGACGTAACGCCTTCGCGGAAGTCGGCGGTGGTGCGGATGGCGGCATTCTCGCGCACGGCAGCATCAATCTGCGCATCCAGTTCGGCGCGTCCATGATCGCTGAGCAGTTTCTTCGTGGCTCGCAACGAAGCCGGACTGTTCTCCATCAACAGCTTCGCCAATTCCCGCGCTCGCGCCATTAGGTTCTCCGGCGCGGCGATTTCGCCGATCAATCCCATTCGGAACGCTTCTTCCGCGCCGAAAATTCTTCCTGTCAGCAAAAGATCGCGCGCCTGCTTCTCTCCGACTTGACGCAGCAGGAAGGTGGAAACAATGGCGGGGACAAAGCCGATGCGCACTTCGGTGTAGCCGAACTTGGCTTCCGGCACGGCGAGAGTGAAGTCGCAGAGCAAGGCTAGTCCGGTGCCACCCGCGATGGCTGCGCCATTCACCGCCGCAATCGTGACCTTGGGGAATTCGTAGAGCGTACGAAACAGGCGGACCATGGTCTCCGAATCTTTCAGGTTTTGCTCGGAGGACCGGCCAATCAGCGCGTTCAAATTGTCCAGGTCCATGCCGGAAGAGAAGGCCTTGCCTGCGCCCGTCACGATGAGCACAAGCGCGTCGGATGTCTCCACTTCCTTCAGCGCACCCAGCAAATCGTCAATCAACTCGAAGCTGATGGCGTTGCGCTTCTCTGGGCGGTTCAGCGTGATGGTGGCCACGCGGGATTCGTGAGCGAGTTGGATCGTTTCGTAGTGCATATTTGGAAACCACTAATCGTCGCTGAGGGAATTCGTATACCTCACACCCATCTCGGTGGTTGCGCGCAGCAGCGTGTCTAATGGCTTTATCGGCGGCAACTCGGCGCCACGCTGCTGCAAAGCTTCAATCACTTTCTCGGTCGCAATGTTACCGACAAGAGCATCTTGCGCAAACGGGCAGCCCCCTAGTCCGCCGATGGCGGAATCGAAACGGCGGCAGCCGGCGTCGTAGGCAGCGAGAATCTTTGCCGCGGCTTGCTCGGGGCGGCTGTGCAGATGGACGCCGATCTCGAGGTAATCGTACTTCGCCATGACCGCGCCCACAAGTTCGCCGACCTGCTCTGGAGTGGCCATACCAACCGTGTCGGCCAGGGAAATCATGCGCAGGTTGTCGACCTCCATCAGCGAGATGGCTTCAATCACTTCGTCCACATTCCACAGATCGCCATAGGGATTGCCGAACGCCATCGAAATGTAGACGACAACGTCGAGCGCGGCATCGTCGGCCTTCTTCTGAATCTTCTCCAGTTCGTCGAGCGCGTCTTCGGCGGACTGGTTCTGATTCTTGCGCAAAAATGTTTCGGAAATCGAATAAGGAAAGCCGAGAGTGTGAACTGCATGGGTATCGATTGCACGCTGCGCACCTTTCTCGTTGACCACGATGCCGATGATCTCCACGTCATCGGGCGGGTCGAGCTCCTTCAACACTTCTTCCGAATCCGCCATCTGCGGCACGGCTTTGGGAGACACAAAAGAGACCGCATCGATGTGCTTGAATCCCGCGCTGATCAACGCCTGCAAGTACGCCCGCTTGATATCGGACGGAATCTGCCCCTTCAGCCCCTGCCAGGCGTCGCGCGGACATTCGATAAGCTTGACGGTCTCAGGCATAGATTGAGTCATTGAGCGATTGAGTCATTGAGTGATTGCTAAAAAACGCGGAGCGACGGGATGTTCCAATGACTCAATCACTCAATGACTCAATTCCTCATGTTTGCAGCACTCCCACTTTGAACTCCGGCACGTCCGGATTCAGGGCCGCGGCTTCCAGAGCCTGGGTAATGGCGTCGCGGGTCTCGATGGGATCGATGATCTTGTCGATCCACAACCTGGCCGCGCCGTACCTCGGATCGGTCTGTTCGTCGTAGGTGCGCTTTACCGATTCGTACAGCTCTTTCTTTTCTTCCTCGCCCAACTTCGTGCCGCCGCGCTCGAGTTGTTTTACTTTGATCTCCACCAACGTTCCGGCAGCCGAATCACCGCTCATCACGGCGTAGCGTGCCGTCGGCCAGGCAAAAACAAATCTCGGATCGAATGCTTTCCCGCACATGGCGTAATGACCCGCGCCGAAAGATCCGCCAACGATCACGGTGATCTTCGGCACCACGGAGTTCGACACTGCATTCACCATTTTCGCGCCGGCTTTGATGATGCCGCTCCACTCCGCATCGCGGCCCACCATAAAGCCGTTCACATCGTGGAAGAAAATCAGCGGGATCAGATTTTGATTGCAATCCATGATGAAGCGAGCGGCCTTTTCGGCCGATTCGGTGTAGATCACGCCGCCAAACTCGATTCGCTTGTGGCCCTCGTGGTCGGTTTGGTGGGCATGCATCTTCTGGTTGGCAACGATGCCGACGGCGAAGCCGCCGATGCGTCCGTAGCCGCAGATCAGAGTCTTGCCATATTCCGGCTTGTACTCGTCGAAGCGGCTGCCATCGAGCACGCGCGCCAGGACTTCTTTCATGTCGTAGGGGCGGGCGGGTGAAGAATCGTAAATGCCGTAAATCTCCTCGGCCGCCAGTGCCGGCTCGACGGGCTTCTTGCGGTCCCAGGGAGACTGGCGCCGGTATCCCCACTTCTCGACGATGGAGCGAATACGCGCCAGGCAGGCGGGATCATCCGGCTCGCGGAAGTCCACCGTGCCGCTGATGCCTGCGTGCATGGCCGCGCCGCCCAAATCTTCCGCGGAAACCTTTTGTCCAATCGCTGCCTGTACCAATGCTGGTCCGGCCAAGAATAATCCGCTGCCATCGGTCATCAGAACGTGATCGCACATCACCGGCAGGTAGCCGCCGCCGGCCACGCACATGCCCATGATGGCCGCGGTCTGCGGGATGCCCAGGGCCGACATGACGGCGTTATTGCGGAAGACTCGGCCAAAGTCGTCCGTGTCGGGAAATACATCTTCCTGCAGCGGCAGGAAAACGCCAGCAGAATCCACCAGGTAGATGGTGGGGATACGATTCTCGATGGCGATGTTCTGGGCGCGGATTACTTTCTTCGACGTCATGGGGAAAAACGCGCCCGCTTTTACGGTGGCGTCGTTCGCGATAATCATCACCATGCGTGTGTGAATGCGCGCCAAGCCGGTGATCACGCCCGCGGCGGGGGCTCCACCCCATTCTTCGTACATGCCAAGGCCGGCGTAGATGCCCAATTCGAAGAAAGTCTTAGGGTCGACCAACATTTCAATACGTTCGCGGGCGGTCAGGCGTCCCTTGCTGTGCTGGTTTTCGATGGCCTCGCCACCGCCGCCTTCGCAAATCTTTTCGTCTTCATTGCGCACCTGCGACATGAGATCGGCGAGGAAGCGCATGTTGGCCTCGAATCGCGCCGAGGTGGGATCGACTTTGGTCGCCAGGACGTTAGACGCCTGAGACGTAGGGGCGGCGGAAACTTCGCTGCGATCAGCCATGGATAGAGATTTTAGAGAGCGGACTGTTTACGGTATAACACTCGCGCCGGACCGCGCAACGCGGGCGCGTCTTCGACAAGGCCGCAAAGAGATGCAGAAGCAGACGGGAGCGACGAAAGGGCGGTCGTCCACGGGAAAAATCCGTGACCTGAAATATGCTATTGGAGTCCCATATGGCGAAGCAGGTCCTGAAAGCGTGGGTCCGGGCGAAGGTTCGTCCAGACGGGATCGACCTTTACATAGATGAGAGCGATGCCAGCCTGCCGATTGCATTCCTCCAAGAAGTCTAGAGCCCGTAGGTTCCTGCCCAGCACGGCGTTGGCTTGAGCTGGGCTGCAAGCATCGGCACGTAGATCCTTGTAGTTCGCGAGCCTGCTTGATCCTCCGGGCTTAGCCATTTCTTCCATGACGGCCCGGAATCCACCCTGACGATAAAGCTCCTGCATGTACCGCGACCGGCTGGAAGAACCCGAGAGACGGTCATTCTCCAGGTTTTCCTTAAGCCAGAGGTCGTACTGGCCGGTCTGTCGATAATACTGCGCCAAGTAGTAACGGATCGGCACGAAGTTGGGGTTGGTAGCCAGAACTCTTTGATACGCTTGCAGGGCCAGATCGTAGCGGCCTGCCAGATAGTATGCGAAGCCAGTATCGGCGTTAATGATCAGAGAGAGGGGATCCAATTCCTGGGCGCGCTGCAGTTCGGCAATGGCTTCGTCATGGCGTCCTTCCGGACCGAGCAGCAGATTGCCATACCAGTGGTGGGCCTGCGCGAAATTAGGATTCAGATCGAGAGCTCGTTGAAATTCCCGCTCGGCGCCCGCCCAATCCCAATCGTGCAGGATTCTAACCGTAGCCAGAGAGGTATGAGCCTCTGCCAGCGTGCTATCAAGCGCCAGAGCCCTCTCGGCGGCTGTTTTGGCCGCCGCCATGGTGGTTGGACCTTCCCCGTAGAGCACAAGCAGCGTATAGGAGTCGGCCAAGCCGGAGTAGGCGAGGGCAAAGTTAGGATCCTTTTCGATTGCCTGGTTGAAGTACTCGATCGCTTTTTGAAAGCCTGGTATGTTCCTCTGATTCCAGGCATAGCGGCCGCGCAGATAAAGGTCGAAAGCTTCCGGATTCACGGCTTGTCCGCGGCGCAGGCGTCCGCTCTCCTCGGCGGTTAAGTTCAGCTTGACTTCGTTCGTAATGGCTTCGGCCACCCGGGCTTGCAGCGAAAGCACGTCCTTGAGGTCGCCATCGTATGCCGCGGCCCAGATGTGGCGATCGGTTGCCGTACGAATCAGCTGCGCCGTGATCCTTACGCGATCCCCCGAACGCAGCACCGAGCCTTCCACTACGGCGTCCACTCCCAGTTCACGGCCAATCTGAGGAAGCGGTATCCGGGTGCCTTTGTATTGCATGATCGAAGTCTTGGAAACGACTTTGAGCTGGCGAATTTGCGCCAGATCGGTGATAAGCTCGTCGGTCATTCCGTCGACGAAGTATTCCTGGTTCGCGTCGTTGGAAAGATTCTGTAACGGCAGCACCGCCACCGAGCGAATCGGGCCGGGCCCCGCTTCGCCGAATAGCCCCTGCCGCCAGCCGGCCGCTCCCACCAAAGCCACTACGGTTACGATTGCCAGCCCGGCCAGCAGTCCCTGGCTCCAGCCGCTCCGTGGGGCCAAGTGTGGAATTTGAAGTTCGCCAGGGTTTGCGCCAGGGCCGGAATCCGCATCGGACTCGACCTTCAATGCCGAACTCGCGGTCGCTGGGGCCGCAATTGAGTCACGGTGATTGGCGGAAGAGGAGGACGGTGCAGTGGAGCTGGTAAGCGCATCTCGATGATTGCCGTTCGCTTCCGCTACCTCGACTTCGCGAACCCCGGCGACGAAGCGGTAGCCTCGCTTGGGAACCGTCTCAATGTACCGGGAACCATCTTCTCCATCGCGGAGCGCCTTACGCAGCAGGTAGACCACTTGGCTGAGGTTATTTTCCTCAACCACGGTGTCGCCCCAGACGGTTCGCATCAGAGCGTCTTTTTCGAGCAGTCGCCCGTTGTTCTCCACCAGCACCAGCAGGGTGTCAAAAGCGCGAGGAGGTAACTCCATTCGGGCCGCACCGTGGCGGAGCTGGCGCTCGCCGGGATCCAGAATGAAGGGACCAAATTCGTATAATTGCCTGACTGCCTTGTCCATTGCCCTGCCTGAGAAAACCTTCAGAAAAAAATGAGAGCTGCTAATGACTTCCGGTTACGGCGTGGGGCACAGTACCGATGCATCACGCGGTAAAACCTGAGAGTGCGTTCGGGCTGAATACTAGCCGAGTCAAGCGAAGGCTCGCTAGGGCACGAACGTGGTGGTGGGGGCCACTTTTTTCCCAGGTTGCCTGTGCTGCAGGGTGCTTTCGCAAGCGCCGCACTTAGGAGTTTGCCGTTCTTTTTTGGAGCCGTCAACCTGCGGCCAGAGCGGACAAGCGGGGTCACAGGGGGAGGATTCACGGCTTTCCAGCTTAGATTTCAGAGAGCTACGAGGGAGAGGGCAAAACTGCTTCGTGGTCGCTTTGAGAGACCTGAGACTGGCGAGTGACGAATCCCCTCCCCGGTGCCGCCTAACGGCACCCGCATAGAATCTTCCTTGCTTATCCTAGGCACTTGATCCTGCGCACAGCTTCAGCCACCGGATCATTTACCACCGCTTCTACCAGGCCGATCGCCAAAGCCCGCGTCGCGCCGATCTTCTCCGCCGCCACAAAGATTTCCAGAGCGACGGCCTTGCCCACCAAGCGCGGCAACCGTTGCGTGCCACCCCATCCTGTGATCAATCCCAAGGCTGCGCCGCGATGTCCAAACACCGCATTGAGGGAAGCTACCCGGTGGTGGCAAGCTAGAGCCAGGTCCAGGCCCCCACCCATGCAGTATCCCGAGACAGCGGCATACACCGGCGCGGGGAACTCGTGCAGCGCCCGCATAAGGGTCTGGCCTAGCTTGGAGAACTCATAGGCTGAGGGGCCGTTCAGGGCCGCAATTTCTTCAAGGTCCGCGCCGGCGGAGAAGAACCTTGTATTGCCGGTTATGATCAGGGGCCGAGGTTTACCCGCGAGTTCTTGGACCGCGAGCCTGAGGGAGACCACGCATGCCCGGGTAAGCCGGTTTGTCCCGTCCTCCGACCGAAGACGGAGCAGAACCAAATCCGCTTCGTTTTGCAGAGAAAAGAATGGGGAGACGATCAAAGTTATCTTCCTGACCTTGCCCGATTCGGCCGCCCTGCCGAAAAGAAGCCTTGCTCTTGATGAGTTTCGCCGACTGCACTATCGGCGAGCTCAACACCAAAGTAATGCGATGGTCGCAGCCTGCCCTGACGATAGTCAACTACGGGCATTACGAACCATGATGCTCTACAGGGAGACGCTCGTGCCAAGGGGAAAAATCAGGAGTCGGCTCTGCTTCGCACCACTTGCCCTGCTATTGCTTCCTGTCTGCAGCCGGGCGCAGACAGGCCCTAGCGATCAGGAATCTATCGCTGAACTCGTGCAGCAGATCAAGCAATTGCAAAAAGAAGATCTTGACCTGCGTGAGCGGGTCAAGATTCTAGAGGCCAGGCAGCCGCAAGCCTCACCGGCAGGCGCGGCCGATCCCACCTCACCGCCAGCACCCCCGCAGCCTGCGGATCAAACGGCGCCACCACCGGCGGCGGCTCGCGGCGACTGGCATGACGTGCATGGCATCCAATGGCGCGGCTTCGGAGACGTAGACTACCAAGTTCTCAACCAGCGCATGCCGGAACTGGGAACCGGCGGGTTTGTCCCCGGTTCGGCGGGAAACTTCTACACTGACGATTTTGGCCTATTCCTCACTTCAAGGCTGACTGGCAAAGCCAGCGTGCTTTCCGAGATCATTTTCGAGGAAGGCGACGCGCAGAGCTACAGCGTGGATCTGCGGCGGATGTTGCTCAAGTATGAGGTCAATGACCATTTGAAGATGTCGTTTGGCCGTTACCAGACCAATATTGGGTACTACAACTGGGCGTTTCGCAGTGCCGCCTGGCTACAAACCACCGCCGACCGTCCGCTTGTGATGGAGTACGCCAGCAATGGCGGCCTGCTTCCCACTCAAGCGATAGGCGTGTCCCTGACTGGCGCGATTCCGTCGGGAAAGCTGGGACTGAACTATGTGGCGGAATACGGATCCTCTGACACCATTCGGCCCGATATCAACGGCGACGGGTCGGTGAACGACGAAAACAACGGTAATCAGATAAACGTTGGATTGTTTCTTCGACCGGAGACGGTTGCCGGGCTGCAAATCGGAGCTTCGTATTACCACGACAAGATCAGCAATCTCATCCAGGGCCCGTCGTTACGATACGGCCAAGGCATCGTCAACGGCTATGTTGTCTATGTGACCCATGGGGTCGAATTCCTCAACGAAGGATTTCTCATTCGCGACGCCGCTTTGCATTTCAGCGACGCAGTCTTCAACACTCCGGCTTTCTATTCCCAGTTTTCAAAAAGGATCGGCAACCTTCGTCCATTTTTCCGTTATCAGTACGCGAATGCCAGCTCCAACAATTCGATCTACGACGATGTCGGTTTGCGCCTTGGGCCTTCTTTCGGAGCTCGCTATGATCTGAACGACTACGTTGCGCTTAAAGCACAGCTGGATCACACCGTCCGCCGCGGCCTGCCGGACCTGAATGGGCTCCACCTGCAATTGGCGTTCACTTTTTGAGACAAGGAAAGAGCATGGGCGTCAAATCAACGGCAATTTTGCTGGTTGTGGGACTGGCGGTCCTCTTGATTCCCCCGCGCGCCTCCGCTCAAGCTGACGATGTGGCCGTAGTCGTTAACTCCGGCAACTCGATCACTAACATAAGCCTCGAAGAATTGCGAAAGCTTTTTGCGGGCACAAAACGCTCTTGGACGAGCGGCCACCCGGTCAGGCTTATCACCCGAGGTCCGGGATGCCACGAGCGGCTGGTTTTGCTGAAATTGGTGAAGATGTCGGAAAGCGAATACAAACAATATTGGACGGCCCAAGTGTTTCGCGGTGATGCCGATGCCGAACCTTCAGTTGTCCCTTCCGTAGGTATGCAGCGAGAGGCCATCATTGCGTTTTCTGGGGGAATCACTCTGGTGAACGCCCCAGAAGTTAAGCCCGGGATGAAGGTCGTCAAGGTCGATGGCTTGTTGCCGGGAGCGCCCGGATATCCGCTTCATTAAGAATTCAGGTCAGGATTTCTTTTCCATCCACTCCGCCAGCCGGCAGCCATCTTCTTCCAGCAGAAAGGTTCCCGCGCCAAAGCATTCGCCGAAGATGCGATGCGACTCGGGATCGCGGGCGGCGCGTGAAATCCATTGCTTGCCGACCCGATACTGCGCGGCCGTGAACCATTTCTGCGGCAAAACTTCCACCAGTCCCGCCTGCAGGTAGAGGACAAAGAGTGCGAATGCCGGATCGTCATTTGACATCGCCTTGTAGCTCGTGGGCACGATCAGTTCATCGACTGCGGCCAGTTCCGGGGGAACGTCAATCTTGTGCATCCCCAGGCCGAGAGTAAGAGGCACCTCGAATTCGGCGAGCGGTGGGGTCTTGGAATATATGCGGTCGGAAGCCTGCTTGAACCATCCCGCAATCTCTGCGAGGTCGAAAGCCTGGAGCTGGTCCGGATCGAAACCGGCAAAACGAATACTGCGCCCTTCCGGGCACCAGATTCCCAGGCAACGCGGCGACACTAGGAATGGCCGGCAGTACGTGTTCAAGGCCAGCCGGGGCCGATCCGGTTCCCGCTCCAGGGCTAGCGAAACTACATATCCTACGGGGCCCTGGCTACCGTGATGCGTCCAGACAAAACGCTGCCCGGCGGCAGAGTGAAATGCCGGAAAAGTTTTCCAATACCAGGGCGCAGGGCCGACGGTGCGCTCGAGTCGTTGACGAATGCTGGTTAGATTTGGGATTGCCATTCCGAGAAAAGTCGTTTTTGTGCAGAGCAGCGATAACCGTGGTTTTTCTTTGAGGTCGCAATTTGCGACCTCAAAGTGTAACGGCTGCGCCTTTCACATTGGCGCGAATGAATTTCACGATGTCATCCATCGCCGTGCCCGGCTGGAAGATGGCGGCCACACCGAGTTTCTTCAGCGCGTCGATATCCTGATCGGGAATGATTCCGCCCACCAGCACCACAACGTCATCCATCTTGTTCTGCTTGAGCAGGTCCATGACGCGGGGCACGATTGCATTGTGCGCGCCCGAGAGAATCGACAGCCCGATTACCTGGACATCTTCCTGCAGCGCCGCGCTCACAATCATCTCCGGCGTCTGGCGCAATCCGGTGTAAATCACTTCCATGCTGGCATCGCGCAGTGCGCGCGCAATGACCTTGGCACCACGGTCGTGCCCGTCGAGTCCGGGCTTGGCTACCAGCACGCGGATTTTGAGATCGGACATCGCTATTCATTTAACCACAAGAGCACGGGGGATCACAGAGGCCCGCTCTTCCGGCCAAGTCTCTTGATGACAGCAAACAGCAATAACGAATAGATGGTTATATTCACGAGGCCTCCAAGTACATACCAAATCAGAAGGCTCGGCAAATAGACGCCGCTGGAGTAGCCGTGTACTCCGCCGCTGAGAGCATAGACGACAACCATGCCCGGTAAGAAAACGTAATTCACTGTGTTGGGGAAAAGGAGCGAGAAGGCTGCTGCAGCCAGGGTTAGAGCTATGCCGATGAGAGTTGCTTTCCCGAGAATAGATCGGAAAATCATCCTATGACGCTATCACTAAGTGCTCGGCTCTTATAGCGTTTTCGTATCCAGACTTTGCCACAAGTACCAGCAGGCCACGCTGCGGTAAGGCTCCCAGCATTTCGCGATTTTCTCCATCTGTTCCGGAGTGGGCAGCTTGATCTTCCGTTTGCGGCCCTTCTTTACCGGCGCAGCTTTCTTCCCTGTAGAGGACTTCTTTGCCGCCGCTTTCGACCGCTGCACATCGAGATAGTGCTTGTACATTGCCATGCGCACGCCGAAATCCCCTGTGGGCAGCACATTCTCGCGCTTTAGCGCGAACATCAGAAACATCTGAGCCGTCCACACGCCAATGCCTTTCACCTGAGTCAGATGCTCAATCACTTCTGCGTCGGGCAGGTTCGGCAGGCGCGAAAAATCCAGCAGGCCGGCAGTCGTCTTGGCTGCGAGGTCTCTTAAATAGGCGGACTTCTGCTTCGACAATCCCGCGCTGCGCATCTGTTCGTCGCTTAATTTGAGGATGCCTTCGGGGGTGAGCGGCTCGCCGGCCAGTGCGGCAAAGCGCTTAAAGATCGTTACCGCAGCCTTGCCATTCAGTTGCTGATAGACAATGGCCTCGGCCACGCTGTGAAACTCGGGCGGCCCAAACTGCATGCGGCACGGCCCGATGCGCTCAATGATGGCCCGCATGACCGGGTCGGACTTCTTCAGATGGCCGACTGCTTTCCGCATGGACTTATATCTTTATCACAAAAATAGTTGTTGGGGCGAATAGAAAACGAATCAATTTCTGGCGCCAAGGCTTCGGTTAGGCTGGGTCAAACAAGAATTGTGGCCCGGGTGTGCCAGGCGCGTCTTAACTGAGGAGTGGAATTCCCGGTGCTGTTACCGTCGAGCCCATCCCGCCGGAAGCTGGAATCCAATGCGCTTGCGCGGTGGATCCTCGGGCGTCATCAACTCCTTGATCACTTCGATCACATCCTGGATTGTGGAATCGTGGGTGTCCAACCGGTTCTCCAGTTCATCGATTTTTCCGGCGAGGCGGCGGTTGGTGGCCAGCATCTCCCGCAGCCGCACGAACGCGCGCACCACAAACACGCTCATCTCAACGGCTCGTTCGGAATTGAGCACAGTTGCAGCCATGATCGATCCGTGTTCGGTGAATGCATACGGCGTATAACGCCGCCCACCACGGCTTTTCTTTGAGGTCGCAATTTGCGACCTCAAAGCGTCGTGCTCCTTGCCAGTTAGCTGGAACATGAAATCGGAAGGGACCGTTCCTGATTGCGTTTCACTTGCTCGTTGAGACGCTTCACCGGCACGTCATAAAGCTCGGCAATGTCGGCGTCGAGGATGACGCGCCGATGGCGAAGAAACAAGATGCGCGATTCCACAGCGGAAGCCAGGGTCACACGCCGTCTTGTCGGCATGCGCAGAAGGTTTGCTTTTTTTCTTTGCTTCATTTGAGGTCACAGTTTGTGACCTCAATCATAATCCGAAAGGCGGGCAACACTCTCGTCGATGACGCCACAAACTTTCGCAGGCTTCCCGTTTTGGCTTGATCGGGCGGCTACTCTTAAACAAAGTTTGGTGGTGGTGAATTGGCGGACGCTTTGCCTGCTCCTATGTGATGCTCACTTCGGTATAGGTCCCATACACCTCTCGCAGCGCCGCGCAAATTTCACCCACGGTGGCGTAGGCGCGCACGGCGTCCACGATGCAGGGCATGGTGTTTGCCGGAGAGATGCTGCCATTGGCGCCCACCTTCGGCTCCTGCGCCGCGGCTTTTTTCAGCGCGTCGAGACAGCGCCGCACATCGTCATTCGATCGCCGGGCCCGGAGCGCCTTCAGCTTGGCCGACTGTTGCCGCGCAACACTTTCGCCAATGTAGAGAATGTGCGGAGATTTTTCTTCCACCACAAACTCATTCACGCCCACGATAACTTTCTCCTTGGCTTCCGCCGCGCGCTGGTACTGGTAGGAGGCCTCGGCAATTTCTTTCTGCGGATAGCCGCGCTCTATGGCTTTCACCATGCCGCCCATTGCATCCAGCTTGCCGAAGTAGTCGACCGCGCCCTTTTCCAGTTCCAGCGTTAAAGCTTCTAAGAAGTAGGATCCTCCCAACGGATCGACCGTATGCGTCACGCCCGATTCATAGGCGATGATCTGCTGGGTGCGCAATGCGATCCTCGCCGCTTCTTCGGTGGGCAAGGCCAGCGCCTCATCGTAGGAGTCGCAATGCAGCGATTGAGTACCTCCTAGTACTGCGGCCAGAGCCTGCAACGCCACGCGCGCAATGTTGTTCATGGGCTGCTGCGCGGGCAGCGAGACACCCGCCGTTTGCGTGTGGAACCGCATCAGCCAGGTGCGCTGGTTCTTCGCGCCGAAGCGTTCTTTCATCACCTGACCCCAAATCTTACGGGCGGCTCGGTATTTGGCGATTTCCTCGAAGAAGTCGTTGTGCGCGTTGAAGAAAAAACTTAGTCTCGGACCGAAATCGTCCACGTCGAGTCCGCGCCGCTGTGCCCACTCCACGTACTCCACACCGTCGTACAGCGTGAACGCCAGCTCCTGCAGCGCGGTCGAACCGGCTTCCCGGATGTGATATCCGCTGATCGAAATGGTGTTAAACCGCGGAGTGAACTTCGATCCAAACTCAAAGGTGTCGATCACCAGCCGCATCGACGGAGCCGGAGGATAGATATATTCCTTCTGCGCGATGTACTCCTTCAGAATGTCGTTCTGAATCGTGCCCGAAATCTTTTCCCAGGCGGCCCCTTGTTTCTCGGCGACCACCAGGTACATTGCCCACAACACCGATGCGGGCGAATTGATGGTCATTGAGACTGTGGTTTTTTCCAGATCAATTCCACCGAAAAGAATCTCCATGTCTTCGAGCGAGTCGATGGCGACACCGCACTTGCCGACTTCGCCCTCGCTTGCCGGATGATCGGAGTCGTAGCCCATCAGCGTGGGTAAGTCGAATGCCACGGACAGGCCGCCGCCACCGTGCTCCAGCAAATACTTGTAGCGCTGATTGGTCTCCTCGGGCGAAGCGAAGCCGGAGAATTGGCGCATGGTGAACAACTTGCCGCGATACCCGGTGGCGTGGATGCCGCGCGTGTAGGGCGCTTGGCCGGGATAGCCCAGATATTTTTCCTCGCGCCAGTCTTCAGGCAGATCGGCCTGCGTATAAAGGCGACGGATAGGTACTCCGGAAATCGTGGTGAAGCGAGCGTGGCCGTGCTCGTCAACATTTACCCCGGTGGGCGCGCCGATTGGGTGCTCGGGAGCCTTCTCGATGGTGGGCGCAAGGGTTTTCTCAGCCCAGGTCTTTTCGGCGGCGGAGGGATGGCGGTTTTCGAAAACGTCCGCGACGGGACTTTCGGCTACCTGCGGCTTAGACTGCTTCTTTTCCATGCGAACCCCAGTGCTCTGTTGTGATGATAGGGAAGCGCGCGCCCGCGGGCAAGGCGCGAAAGTGTAGTTAAAACGACCGGTCGGTTAGGTCGTCACTGTTGCTTGCGGGAAAGCTCCCAGGCCTTGGCATATTTCCAGGACACATATACGGCGTGGTAGAGATGCAGCAGCAGCCCTTCGCGTCCATCGAGAAAGCCGAGGCGAAGAAAATAGTTGTAGACGAACGTTGCCAGCGGGCGGATCGCGATGTTGATGAGGCTGAAGCGGACCTTGCCACTGGCCTTCGCCACGACCATTTCCGCACCCAGCGACGAGTAGCGGTTCATGTGCTGGATGTAGTCGGAGAGCGTGGGGTAGGAGTGGTGGATGATGTCGATCGCGTCACCCATGTTGTAGGTCGGCTGAGGATCGTATTTCTGAAGGCCCGTTGCCAACTGTATGTCTTCATGAACGAGGCGATCTTCAAAACGAGCAGTCCCAGGACGAAAAAGACGTATCTTCGTGTCGGGATAGAACCCTCCGCGGCGAATCCACCGCCCAAGGAAATAGTTGCGCCTTCCGAAAAGAACTCCTCCACGAAAATTTACGAATTCTTCACAGTGCGAGCCAAAGAGGATGAGCAAAAGAAATTCACGCATCCCGTCACTCACTTCCTCATCAGCGTCCAAACTGAGAATCCAGTCTCCCGTCGCTTTGCCGATCGCGGAGTTCTTCTGCGCCGCATAGCCTTTCCATTCCTCAACGAAAACTTTCGCGCCGAACGACTTGGCAATCTCGACGGTGCGATCGGTCGAGCCCGAGTCGACGACAATGATTTCTCCTTTGCCGTCGCTGACCAGCGGCTGCACGCTTTCGAGCGTGCGGCGAAGGTTGGCTTCTTCGTTGAAGGTGATGATGACGACAGACAAAGTCACGGAAGGAAGAATACAACGTCAGGCGGGAACAGAGAATGACCGGAACAGAGAATCATAAGAGCCCGGCATAGAGTGCCGGGCTTCCGGGGGTGCATTCCTCCGCTAAGACGGCGGCTGAGACGGAGGAGCCTGAGGCCGGGCAGTCCCTCCGCCGGGGGTGACATCTTGCCGGGGAGCGACGTAAGGCACCTGAGGCATGTGCGTTACCTGGCCGCGCGTAGCGGCGACGACGTCGATGTTGGAGTGGTCCAGCAGCAAGCCGGTGGCGCGATCGAGTTCGATGCGGGACTTTTCATACGCCGCTTTGGCTGACACGAGATTCGATTCGGACGTGGTTAACGTAGAAGCGTCCTGCAGGATTGCGGTTTGCGTGGTGAGTCCCACCTTCAGCTTTTGTTGATCGGCGTCCAGGGTCTGGCGGGCGAAATCGACCGCGTACTGGGCGGCCTGCACGGAAGCGCGGTTTTGCTTCACGTCAAATTGCGCGTTGCGTACTTCGATGCGCACCTGATTTTCCAGCTGGTGCAGCCGCACCTGGGCCTGACGATATTCCAGTTCGGCGCGCACTTGATTGGCTTGCGCTTCGCGATTGCGCAAGGGAATATTCAGCGTCAACCCCACGCCCTTGTCGGGAGCGGTGGAATTGGCGAGTTGATTCAACGTTCCGCCATAGCCAACGGCATTGCTGTTCTGAAATGGTGGCGGCGCTTTCGCCGGATTAAAACAGAAAGTGCTAGTCGTAGTGCCGCAACCTGGGATGGCGGGATTGACATTCCCGCCAACGCCCGATCCGCCATAGTAAGCGAAGGCATCGAGCGTGGGCAGAAGCGCATTGCGGACCGCCTTGCTGCTGAGGTCGCGGGAATTCAGGTCGATGCGTGACTCCACCAGTTCGGCGCGATGGTCGAGAGCCTGATTAATCAAATCTTGCGTGGGAACGACCGCTTCCTCTTGCGGAATCTGCATGGTGGATGTGGGAATCACGTCGGCTTCGGCCAATGTGGGATCTTCAATGCTGCGGCTGAGCGCGTTCTTCATGAGCAATACTTGCAGTTCCAGGTTGTTCTGCGCCACGATCAGGTTTTGCTGGCCGGTTGATACCGTACTCTGCGCGCTCACCACCTGAATGGGCGGCACCGTGCCCACTTTCGCCTGACGCTTGGAATCGTCCAATGCCTTCTGCGCATAGGTAAGGGCTTCTTCCTGCACGCGCACGTTTTCGTAGGCGTATACCAGATCCCAATACATGTTTTCGACCTGATCGACGGTGGTGATGACCTGCAGGCGGAAGGCGACGTCGGAGATTTCGCGATTATTCTTGGCGATGCGGATGAAGCGGAGGTTGGGGCCGGGACCGAAGCCTTGCAGCAGGTTCTGCGTGATCTTGAACTGGAAATTTGAGGTTAGGTCTGGGGTCAGCAAGTTAGTGGGACTGTTGCTGGTGACGTGGGTATTATTGAATCCCACGGATAACGCTGTGCCCCACTGGAAGCCCTGTACGTAAGCGAGATCGGCGGTATAGGTATTTTGCGCCAGCACGGGCACCGGACTGAGAACGCTGGTGGATTCGGTGTTGTTCTTGTCGAGCTGCAGCGTGCCGGTGATGACGGGATCGAAGCTGGTGATGGGTGAGCCAATTCCCAGCGTGGAACTAACCAAGCCGTTGGTTCCGGTTCCTATGCCGCTGGCCGCGACGGTGGTCCCTCCAGTGCCGGAACCTACCGTGCCTCCAAGTCCACCGATGCCGCCACCCGGAGTGTTCTGCACGATGCCGGCATTGACGCCCAGGATGTTAGCTCCGGACTTGGCGCGCAAATAATCGGTGTCGGCAATGTTGAGGTTGTAGCGGGCAATATCGATATCGAGATTGTTCTCCAGCGTAAGGGCGACGGCGTCGTCAATCGAAAGATAGATTTTGCCGTCGCGCATTAGCGAGTCGATGCGCGGGGAGTTTGCGAGATTGGGCTGCGCCAACTCTTGCGCCCGGTAAGGTTGCAGGAGGTGGGGAAAAGCCGAACGGGGCTTCGAGTAATCCTGTAAGTGAACCAATTGCGGCGGGGCGGCCGGCATCGACTGCGGTGCTGGAGCGGCAGGAACACTCTGCGCGCATAAAGGCGGCAACTGCATGCAGGACAAAATCGCAATGGTCATCATTTTCAGCAGCACGCCGGAACGCGAGAGCGCCGCCGTCATTCGGGGTAAGAAAAAAGACATAGTTCGTCTCCTTGGAAAGGAACGGTCATGCATGGTATTGAAAGGCAAGATGGTTTTCGAAAGTTGGATGCGCAAGGCATGCAGAGCGTCACACCATCTTAGCGGGACCGAGCGGGAGGAAACGCATAGGGTTGTAAAGAATTGTCAGAAAAGAATAAGGCGCGGCTGGTGGCCGCGCCTGCTTCTGTGCCAACCATCCTACTGAGGTTGATTTGGAGCAGCCGCCTGCGGCGCGGGCTGCGCTACAGAGGGCAAATCCTTGCGCGGAACGATATAGGGCACGTTGGGTAAGTGCGTGACCTGGCCGCGGGCCGCATCGTCTACGCTGATGCCATTGTGATCGAGCAGCGTTCCGGTGGCACGGTCTAGCTCGATGCGGGACTTTTCATAAGCCACGAGGGAATTCACCAGAGTCGATTCCGACGTCGCCAACTGACTCTGGTACTGCAAGACCAGCGTATTGGTGGAAGTGCCGAACTGATATTTCTTCTGCTCGGCGTCCAGCGATTGCCGGGCCAGGTCAAGCGCGGCTTTGGCGGAATCCACGCTGGCGCGATTCTGCAGCACCGTGAATTGCGCGTTGCGTACTTCCACCTGGACTTGATTTTCGATTTGCGCCAGGCGCATCTCGGCCTGCTGGTATTCGAGTTCGGATCGGACTTGGACGGCCTGGGCCGCGCGATTGCGCAGCGGAATGTTGAGTTGTATGCCCGCGCCTTTGTCGGGAGCGGTGGAATTGATGAGCTGATTCAGAGTGCCGCCATAGCCGACCGTGGGTGTGATGGGGATGAACGTTTGGCCAGGGGGAATTGAGGCGCCATTGGGTCCCGCGCAAAACCCTGAGCCCTGCTCGGCCAGAGGCTGATTGGCGCACACGTTGGAGGGATTTTGCGTGCCGCCCAATCCATACCCACCGTAATAAGCATAGAGGTCGAGGGTGGGCAGCAGGGCGTTACGCACCGCTTTGTTGCTCAGGTCACGGCTGTTTAAGTCGATGCGCGATTCGACCAGCTCGGCGCGATGGCGAAGCGCATCGTTAATCAAGTCCTCGGTGGGAACGACCGGTTCCTCGCGGGGAAGGTCCATGGTTGAGGTTGGTATCACTTCCGCGGTGGCCAGCATAGGGTCCCTCAAGGAGCGGCTCAGCGCGTTTTTCATCAGCAACTGCTCCAACTGCAAGTTAGATTGAGCGGCCGTAACCAGTTGCTGATCCTGCGCCACTGTGCTCTGGGCGCGGACCACCTCGATGGGCGCCAGGCTGCCGATTTCGACCTGCTTCTTGGTATCGGACAACGTTTTTTGTGCAAAGGCGAGCGATTCGTTCTGCACGCGAGCATTTTCGTAGTTGTAGACCAGATCCCAATAGATGTTCTCAATTTGATCGAGACTGTCGATGATCTGCAGGCGAAACGCCACGTCGGAGAGTTCGCGGTTGTTTTTGGCAATGCGAATGAATCTGGTGTTGGCGCCGAAACCGAAACCCTGCAGCAAGTGCTGCGTTAGCTGGAAGCGAAAATTAGAGTTCAACTGCGGACTTAAGGGGCTGAACGGCGCATCGCCCAGCGTGGTCCGGGTGTTGTTAAATCCGACCGACAAATTGGTGCCCCATGCAAATCCCTGGTTGTAGGCGAAGTTGGCCGTGGTGGTGTTCTGCGGCGATGCGGGGCTAAAGGTGCTGGAGGGAAGGATGTGGAAGCGATCTGATTGCAAGGTGCCGGTGATGATCGGATCGAAGCTGGTGATGAGCGATCCAAGGCCCAAGGTCGAGCTCACCAAGCCGTTGGTGCCGCCGCCTGCGCCGCCCGCGCCCAAGCTGGTGCCGCCGGTCGACGCGCCGGAATTCGCGCCGATGACGCCCACGCCGCCGCCGGGAGTGTTGAGCACGACTCCGGCGTTGACGCCGAGGATGCTTGCGCCGGCTTTCGCGCGCATCACGTCGGTGTCGGCGATGTTCAAATTGTAGCGTGCGATGGCGACGTCAAGGTTATTTTCGAGCGCGAGCGCGATGGCATCGTTGAGCGAGAGGTACAATTTGCCATCGCGCATCAAAGAATCGATGCGCGCTGTGTTGGCTAGATTGGGCGCGGCCAAATGCCGCGGCTTGTAAGGGCCGATCGGATTGGGAAAATGCGTTACCGGCTGGGAATAGTTCAGCACAGGCAGGGGGCGTGCCTCCGGCGTATTCTGTGGCGTGGGCGCGGCGGGCGGTTCCTGGGCCCAACCTGCGAGCGTCAGTGCCCCAAATAAAACTGCGGCCGTGATCAGCCGGGCGTTGGAGGCTATGCGTGCGAATGGCATCTACTCATCTCCGTTCATGAGAACTGGTTGTTAACAATCTGATTTCCTTAAGATCTTGCTGCAAAAGGACCCGGTTATAACCTGACGGCCAGCTCCGCTCCAATGAGGCACTACTCAGAAGTTAGTACGCAATCAGAGGCATCCAGGTTCCTGAAAAAAGTTCCTGAAAAAACGAATGCTCCGGAAAGGTGCGCGGAACCCACCGGGTAATTGCAATTCTGTCTCTCTGGCGGCTGCTCTCTGGTACTGCGCGGAACTGGCTGCGCGAAAATCCCGTACCCGAAACGAAAGTTGGTGAAACGCAACAGTATATCCGATGCCCAGGATTCCCCTGAACTCTCCGCGGCGGCTGAAACTGGTAAAGTGCTCGCATGCAGCACGTCATTTGGAAATTGGAAGCGCGCAGAAGACATCCATCCGTGAAATGCTTTGGATGATCCTGGACTCCGGGGGGACTCGAAAGATCGCATGCGCAATCTCAAACTGATTCTCTCCTATGACGGATCGGAATTCGCCGGCTGGCAAGTGCAGCCCGATGCGGTCACGGTGCAGGGCACACTGGCCTCAGCCATTGGACGAGTCACCGGCGAAAAGGTATTGCCGCAAGGTTCGGGCCGAACCGACGCGGGCGTGCATGCGCTGGCGCAGGTTGTGACATTTGTCACGGAGTCTTCCGTCCCCACGGCGAATTTTGTGAAGGCTTTGAACGATGTGTTGCCGGCGGCGGTGAGAGTTCTGGAGGTACAAGAGGCGGCGGCGGATTTTCATGCGCGGCACTCGGCGCGGGCTAAGACTTATCGCTACCGGATTTATCGCGCAGCGATTTGTCCGCCGTTCCTGGCGCGGTATGTGTGGCATTATCCGTTTCCGTTGGACGAGCAGGCGATGGCGCCTGCGGCGGGATGGGTGAAGGGCGAGCACGATTTCACTTCCTTTGCCGCAGTGGATCCGGAGCGGGGACGCGAAGGCGCGCCGGTGTCGCCTCGCGGCAACGTCCGGCGCATTTTTTCTTCTACCTGGGAACGGCAGGGAGATGAGTTCGTCTACACAGTGAGGGGATCGGGCTTTCTGCACCATATGGTGAGAAATCTGGTGGGGACGTTTATTCTGGTGGGGAAGAAGACGTTGCAGGGTGATGATGTGACGCGGATACTGGAAGAGCGCAACCGGTCCGCCGCAGGTGCGACGGCGCCAGCGAGCGGGCTGTACCTGGTGAATGTGGAGTACTGAGCCTGGTAGTCGAAATTGGCCAAATAGACAGGGGGAGCAAGACGTAGCAAGCTACGTCTCTACGGACTTTCAATCATGGCCACGGAACTACAAGTCGAGGCGCGAAAGATTTCGCCGGTGAATCCGGCGACTGGCGAGGTTCTGCGCGAGCTGCGATGCGCGGGCGTGGATGAGGTTATCGCGGCGGTGGCACGGGCCCGGGCGGCGCAGACGGGGTGGGCGGAACTGGGAGTGCGCCGTCGCATTGCCGTGATTCGCGAGTTTCAGCGGAGGCTTTACACGAGGAAGTCGGAGATCGCGGCGGCCATCACGCGCGAGGCAGGCAAACCGCTGGCCGAGGCGCTGGTCACCGAAGTGCTGGTGGTGCTCGACGCGGCGCGATTTCTGATCGACCACGCGTGGGGGCTGCTGCGCGATGAGCCCGTGCCCCATGGCAATCTGGTCACCAAGCTCAAGAGCGGGCGGCTGGTGCGCGAGCCTCATGGCGTGGTGGGGATCATCGCGCCCTGGAATTATCCGTTTTCGATTCCGGCCACGGAGACGCTGGCGGCGCTGGTCGCAGGCAATGCCGTAGTGCTGAAGCCTTCGGAGTTGACGCCGCTGGTGGCGCTGGAACTGGCGTCGCTGCTGCACGCGGCGGGAGTTCCGGAGTCGGTGTTTCAGGTAGTGGTAGGCGAGGGGGCGGCGGGGGCGGCGCTGATTCACTCGCCGATCGACAAACTGGTGTTCACCGGCAGCGTGGCCACGGGCAGGCGTATCGCAACCACTGCGGCGGAACGCCTGCTGCCGGTGGTGCTGGAACTGGGCGGGAAGGATCCCATGCTGGTGCTCGACGATGCCGATGTGGACGTGGCTTCGAGCGCGGCGGTGTGGGGAGCGTTCGTCAATGCGGGGCAAGCCTGCCTGTCGGTAGAGCGCTGCTACGCGCAGCGCGGCCTGTACGTGCGGTTTGCCGAGGCGTGTGCGGCGAAAACGAAGAAGCTGCGCGTGGGCAACGGCATGGAACCACACACCGACGTGGGGCCGATGATCCAGGAGCGGCAGTTACGGATTGTGGAAGCCCACGTGGAAGACGCGAAAGCGCGCGGGGCGCGGGTTCTGGCGGGCGGATCGCGGCTGCCGGAACTGGGGGTGAATTTCTACGCGCCCACCGTCCTGACCGAGGTTACGCATGAGATGCGCATCATGCGGGAGGAAACTTTTGGGCCGGTGCTGCCGGTGATGGCTTTCGACGACGACGAGGAGGCGGTACGGCTGGCCAACGACTCGGAATTTGGCCTGGCGGCGAGTGTGTGGACCCGCGATCCGCAGCGCGGAGAGCGGCTGGCCAGGCGCATTCACGCCGGCACGGTGATGATCAACGATGTGATTTCGTGTTTCGGGATCAGTGAGGCTCCGCACGGCGGAGTGAAGGCCAGCGGCATCGGCCGCACCCATGGGCGCTTCGGGCTGGACGAAATGGTGCGGGTGAAGTACCTGGATACGGACTGGATGCCGGGCATGAAGAAGGTCTGGTGGCACGGGTATGGCGAGAGCTTCACGCGGCAGATGGAAGGGTTCCTGGAGATGCAATTCGGGCGCGGGTTCAGAGAACGCCTGCGTGGGGCGCTGCGCGCGGCGGGCATCGTAAGAAGGAAGCAGTTGTGAGTGCTGCAGAAGACTGCCAGCGGCCCCTACTCCGTAACCCGGTCGCCATGGCTGGGCGGTTGTGAGATCACCAGAAAGCGCACGGCGCCGGAGGATGGGTTGCTGATCTGGTGCCGAGCTCCCGGCAGGACGCGGATTCCTGCGCCCGCGCGTAGCAACGTGGTTCGCCCCTCCACTTCCATCATCACCTCACCCGAGAGAATGTAGAAAAACTGCTGGGCCTTCTGGTGATAGTGACGGGCTTCGCACCCGCCGGAGGGAATGAATTCCTCAATCACGCTGAGGTTTTCATCTTTAACCAGATGCCAGCCGTCGCAATCGTTTCCCCAGCGGTAGTGTTGGGCGTTCTCGCGGCTTACGGAAGCTGGCGGGAGGGCATCTTTGGGCATGCTTTTGGTCTCCTTTTCGTTACCCGGCATCAAGTGTATCTTGTGTCCATGAATTACTCTTCGAACTCAGATCCTAAACGTGAATTGCTGCGCCACGGCCTGGCTACGCTGGCGTATCGCGGAGGCAAGGCGATCCGTAGTGCGCCTGCCGATTTCGCCGATTTCCGGGCGGCCGAGGGTGTGCGCACACCCGGGAAAATTTTGGCCCACATCGGCGATCTGTTGGATTGGGCGCTCTCGATCGCTGCCGGCAACCGGACTTGGAAGGACTCAAGCCCGCTCCCTTGGGAAAAAGAAACCGAACGATTTTTTGCAGCGTTGAAGCGGTTCGACGATTATCTGGCATCTTCCGAGCCGCTGCACGCTACGCCGGAAAAGCTTTTCCAGGGCCCAATTGCCGACGCCTTGACGCACGTTGGACAGATTGCGATGCTACGCCGGATGGCTGGAGGTCCGGTCCGCGGCGAAAGTTATTTCGAGGCCGAGGTGGCTGTGGGTCGCGTTGGGGCCGAGCAGATACCACCGAAGCGGGAGTTCTGATCGCGATTGTCCGTATTAATCCGCACGGTTGCGATAAAGAGTTGCGTCGACTTGACCGGACATTGCTTCCACATTCAAGCTGATGCCGAGGAACTGGGTAAGCTTCTCGGCAATGATTTCCGCATCGCGCAGCACGTCATGGTAGGGAACGCGCAAAGTTTTGACGTAAGCCTTGCTGTCGAGCCAGGCGTTGACTTCGCGTAAATGACTCTCAAATGCCGCTGCAATGGCGGTATTGCCGGCGCCCGCCTTCGCGGTTCCACGGTTCCGCAGCATGACCTCCTGTGACGCGAGCACTTCGGGCAGCGGCCTCTGCATGAAGATGACGCGATATTCGTGCCCCTCGGGTAGAGATAGCAGAAGGCGCGAGATCACTTTTACGACTTTGCCTTCGCCTTCGGCAATGCAGGCAGGATCTTTGGGGAGTTGCTTGATGCGCTCCCATTCGAGATAGCCGCGAGGATTATCCACGTCAGCCTGGCGTTCGCCATCGGAGAGGACGGGCATCCCTCCCGCGGCCAGCATCTGCATCATGAGGGAAGTGCCGGAACGCGGCAATCCCGAAACGATTGTGATCATGAATCTCCTCAGCCTGATTTATTCAACTCTGATTCTTTAGCGGAACTGCCGCCCGGTAGATGGCCTGCCAATGGCCCGCCTTGAGAATGTAAATCGAGCTGCCGTTCATGTGAACGGGAACTTTTTCTCCGTTGCAAGTGGCATACTGCTCTGCCTTGTAAGTGAGGAGATAAGCGCCTTCGGTGAGTGGAAGCACTCCGAAATCGGATAAGCCATAGCCTTCCACCTTGCAGACTTTCGCCGAGGCTTCCTGCTCCTGCAATTGCTGAGCGCGTGAAAAAGTGCCGGACTCGCCCCAGAAGATTCCGTTCTCGGCGATATGCTCGCGGAAGTAGGCTTGGTCCTTCATCTTCCAGGCTTCGAAAAAGCCGGTCTCGGTGCGCACCAGTTCCTGTTGTAGGTTGCTGAGACTGTCGTTTTTCTTCTGCGGTGTTTGGGCATGGAATGGGAGCAGGAGAAAACCGAGCGGAATCAGGGTTGCCGCGCAAACTAAAAACGTTTTTCTCGCGCGAAATGTCGGATGGTTCATAGGATGCTCACTCTGGCGTTGGATTGCCGGTCACGAGAATAACGCCTAGCATACGACATCGCGGACTTGGGCTCGCCTTTCCGCTTCGAGTACAATGACGCTCGTAAGGCCGAATCCGGCGGCGAGAGCGCCGCGCGAACGAGGTAAGTCTTTTGGCGACTGGCGAAATCACGACTTCGAGTCCGCAAACTCCTGCGCAGCTTCCACATCATAAAGTCAAAATTAAGAAGGCCGGGCAACGCGCTTGCAACGAGAAAAACGAAAAAGGCAAGTTCTGCGGCGGCCATTTGAAGCGCTGGTTCTACACCACGGACGTGGTGGAGCAAGCTTGCGGCGACGCGGAAAAAGCCTGGGGACCCGATGCCGAGGTCTACCGCTGCGAGCACTGCCAGACGCTCTATTTGCCGAATGCTGCGGAGGCAAAAGTGAATGTTGCCGGGCAGGGATTGATTTCTGTGTTTGGGCTGACGCTGCCGCCGAAAGAGAAATGAGCTTCTAGTTTCTAGCTTCTAGCTGCTAGTTTCTAGCTTCTAGCTTCTAGCCGCTAGCGAAGCGCGCATCGATATGGCCTCATTTTTCCGAGCTTAGGTGGTCCGGCAAAAGCTAAGTCTTGGCTAGAAGCTAGGAGCTAGCAGCTGTTTTCCATGAACACCTCCGAACTCATCTACGACTGGAACAAGAACCATCCGCCGGGATTGAAGCCGCCGGGGCCGGTGCTGCTCAACGATGAGAGCCTGCGCGATGGCTTGCAGTCGCCGTCGGTGCGCGATCCTTCGATTCCGGAAAAGATTGAGATTCTCCATCTGATGGAGGCGCTCGGGATCGATTCGCTCGATCTCGGATTGCCGGGCGCGGGGCCGCGCGCGGTGGAGCATGTGACGGCGCTGGCGCGGGAAATCGTGGCGCACAAAATGAAGATTCGCGCCAACTGCGCGGCGCGCACGCACGAGAATGATATTCGTCCCATTGCCGAAATCGTGCAGAAGACGGGTCTGCGCATCGAGGCCGCTACGTTTATTGGGTCCAGCCCCATCCGGAGATTTACCGAAGGGTGGTCGGACGATTTTCTTTTGCACACCACCGAGAAGGCCGTGAAGTACGCGGTTTCGCTCGGCCTCGACTCGATGTACGTCACCGAAGATACGTCGCGCTGCGATCCCGAGACGGTGAAGCGGCTCTATTCGACGGCGATTAATTGCGGCGCGCGGGCCATCGTGATCTGCGATACCGCCGGGCATGCCACGCCGATGGGTGCGCTGGCGCTGGTGCGGTTTGTGATCGCGGAAGTGGTGAAACCTTCGGGCGAGAAGATTCGCGTCGATTGGCACGGTCACAGCGACCGCGGGCTCGCCATTGCCAACTCGATGGCGGCGGTTATCGCGGGCGCGAATTGCGTTCACGGGTGCGCCATCGGATTGGGTGAGCGCGTGGGCAACACGCAGATCGATCAGATGCTGGTGAATCTGAAGCTGATGGACATAGCGCCGTGGGCGGAGCAGGACCTTACCAAGCTGAAGCATTATTGCCAGGCGGTGTCGCGAGCCACGAGCGTGCCGATTCCGGCGAATTATCCGGTGGTGGGCGACGATGCGTTTCGTACGGCTACCGGCGTGCATGCCGCGGCGATCATCAAGGCCTATCACAAGAATGACGTCGTGCTCGCCAACACCGTGTACTCGGGGGTGCCCTCGCATGTCTTCGGGCTGGAGCAGATCATCGACATCGGGCCGATGAGCGGGAAGTCGAATGTGCTGTTCTGGCTGGAGCGGCGCGGCATTCCGGCGAACGACGATCTGGTCGAGCGCATTTATCAGCGCGCCAAAGCCAGCGACCACACCCTGAGCGATGCCGAGGTGGTCGAGTGTCTGCCGGCGGCGGTATCAAAACAAAGCTGAAAATCTTATGCCCGAAAAAATGCGACATGCAATTCTCGGAACTGGCGGCGTTGGAGGCCTGGTTGGCGCATGTCTGGCGCACGCTGGAGCTTCCGTGACGCTGGTGGTCCGGCGCGAGGCGCTTGAGCAGTATCCTAAACAACTTCGCCTGGAAAGTCCGTTCGGCAATTTTGCGGTGGATGTCGCGGTTGCCGCGGAAGTGCCCGCGGTTGACGTGCTCTGGCTTACGGTGAAGGCCACGCAGCTTGATCTGGCACTCGCCGCGCTGAAGAATCCTGAGTCGGTGCGAGCGATCGTCCCGCTGCTCAATGGCATCGATCATGTTGCTCTGCTTCGCGGCAAGTATGGTGCAGGGCGGGTGATCCCGGCGACGATTGCGGGCGAGACGGAACGCGTGAGCTCCGGACAAATCGTCCATCGCTCTCCGTTCGCGCGGCTCAATGTGTTGTCTGCCGGCAAGTCGCTGCTTGCGGATACGCTCGATCAGCTTTCCAAGATTGGCTTTGCCTGCCGCTTCATCGACGATGAGCCGACTCTGATGTGGAGCAAGCTGGTGTTTCTGGCGCCCTTTGCCTTGAGCACAACTGCCGCGGGTAAAACCGTTGGCGAGGTTCTTGCCGATCCGCAATGGAGGAGTCTGGGAGAGGCTTGTGTTCGGGAAGCGTGCGCCGTTGCCGTCGCCGAGGGCGCGAAGGTTGATGCTGAAGCCGTGCTGGCTGGCGTGACGGCGTTCCCTGCAAACATGCGGAGCTCCATGCAGAAGGACGTTGATAAGCACAACACTCCGGAGTTGGACGCGATCGCTGGCCCGATCCTCCGCGGCGCTCAGCGGCACGGGATTGAAGTTCCAGCGACGAAGAAGCTGGTGGCTGGGGTGAAACAAAGAGCCGGGTAGAAGACGGAGACGTGTCAAATGTTTACCTCGCGGCCAATTGGCTATGTGAGTAGTCCGTACAAAGACGCGAGCGAGATTCCCAGGGGACTGGGAGCGAAACACCAGGCAGATGGTGTGCTTGCGATCCTGCCTGAGTATGAGGCGGGGCTTACGGACATCGAGGGCTTCTCGCATCTCATCATCCTGTGGGAGTTTGATCGTGCTCGCGGATTCGAGTTGCTCGGTGCGCCGCCTTCGGACAATCGGTCGCACGGGGTGTTTGCGACGCGGTCTCCGCGGCGTCCGAATCCTATTGGGCTGACGATTGTTGAACTGCTTCGCCGCGATGGTGGCGCGTTGCATGTTCGGGGCGTCGACATGCTGGATGGGACTCCAATTCTCGATATCAAACCTCTGACGTCTAGTATTCCGCCCGAGAATCTGCGGCGGGGGTGGCTGGCCGAAGCTGAGGCGCGGCGAGCTGATGGGTAACGGGAGGCGGAGCAGGCAAAACCCCAGTTCTCGCAAAGAACGCGAGAAATGGCGCGCCGGTCATCCCGCCGATGGCGAAAGCGGCTGTTCTACGGCAATCTCAATCGTCCTCGCCCCTGACTGTGTGCTGCTCGTCCGGACTCGTGCTGGGCAGAAACTCGCTGCTCGGGCTGGGGATGAAGGCGGCCGCAACTTTATGTTTCCCCGGCTTCAGGCTTGACGTCCTCCACATTGCCTGGCCCCGCGGGTCGAGAGTGACTGGTTGGCCCTCGTTGTGGCCGTCGAGTGTGAACTGCACCATCCCGGTCGGAACGCCGTTGCCGGCCACCACGGTGGCGGTGAATCTCACCGGTTCTCCGATCTCCGTGGGATCCCGGTGGTCGTACACCGTCGTTGTCGTTGCGGGGCCGACTTGGACCTTCTGGCTGACCGAATAGGTTTCGGCGAAGCCCAGATTGCCGGTGACCATCACGTCAAAAACGCAGTTGTTGTGCAGGTTATCGTCCGTGATTGCCTGGCAAGCCCTTTGTGCGACACGTCCGCTGACGCCCTCCACGGGTTTGATTCCTTCGATCCTGCATGGCGGCTCCTCCAGCGGCCAGCTGCGCATCGTGAACGTGTCGGTGGACGTGCCCGGCGCGTAGTCGAACAGGCTGGTCCGTGCGCTTACGCGCCAGGCATCGGCAAACTTCTGGTAAAGAGCGATGTAGCGGTCATGTAAGGGGCCGGGCATTTGCCCCATCGAGGCGCCATTCGGCAGTGCCGGCAACCAACTGGCCCGCGGAATCGCGCCCAGAATCCCGGCCAGGGCTGGAGTATGAGATACGTCCACGTTGAGGTACCACTTGCTTTGGGATGCCCACCAGCTTGGCGTCAGAAACAGAGCGGTTTCGTCCGGGAAATCAAGCTCAATTCCGCCGGGTGCTGAGGTCATGGCGACACGACCGCCCTCCCCAAGATTGAGCCCCGACGTCCCTAGGGTCTTCAGCACCCCATCTATGCGGAGCTGCAAGCCACTCGGATCGGGCACGCCGCTGAGATTCGGTTCGTAGGTCACCCGGTATTTACCGACGCGGGCTGCGACGGCGGTATTGAGGCTCACGCAGGTAGCCAGGCCGTCGTGGGCGTCCGGCCCGGGATTAAAGGTGGTTGCGATGGGCGACTGGCGAGTTTGAATTTCCATCCCATCCCCATCGCGCAGGGTGACAAACTCACCTGCGCCCTGGAAGTCGTAGCGGGTTCCATCGACCGTGGTCAAGTGTGGGTCACCATCGTTCAGGCCGTTGTTCAGCGACCCCCAATGCAGTAACTCGTTGGGTGAGCCTGGCCCGAGGCTGGTTATCCCGGGCCACCCCGGCGTGCCCGGAAAGATGTCATCGGCGGCGTGTATCGCGGCCCAGACCGCTGCCGGATTTGCCAGGGGATGAGTTTGCAGGTAGCGGGCCGCCACGCCCGAAACATGTGGTGCGGCCTCCGACGAGCCGGAGGTGGTTTGCGTGGCAGTGTCGCTGGTGTCCCAGTCCGACGTAATATTCACGCCGGGGGCGAAGAGTTTGACGCAGGTGCCGTAATTGGTCAAGGGATCGGTGGTGTCGGTGTTGGGATCGGTGGTGCCTACCGTGATGGCCGTTGCCACATCCGCCGGCGAGTAGTTGCATGCGTTGTCGGATTGGTTCCCCGCAGCTACCACGTAGGTCACACCTGAAGCGATGGAGCTCGTCACCGCCGCGTCGAGCGAGGGCGTTTGGAGCGCGCCAACGCTCGCGTTTGCCACCGCAGGGTGAACCGCATTGGCTGCGACCCAATCGATGCCCATGATGATCGCGCCCAGCGGTCCGAAGCCCATGCAGTCGGTCACCCGCACCGGATGAAGGCTGACCTGCTTAGCGACTCCGTAGACCTGGCCGCCGACTACTCCGGCGGTATGGGTGCCGTGGCCGTTACAGTCGTCGGTTCCATGGCCGTCGCCCACAAAGTCCTGCCCTCCGGAAACCCTGCCGCCGAAGTCTACGTGTGTGCTCCGGATGCCTGAGTCGATCATGTAGACATTTACGCCTAGGCCGGTTTCGCTATACGTGTAGAGGGTGTTCAGCGGCAGGAGTCGCTGGTCGATGCGATCCAGACCTGTGGGCGCCATGGTCTGGATGGTTTGCACCGATATGGTCTGGTCAGCTTCAATCCAGGCAACTTCCGGCATCGCCCGAACCGCTTCCAACGCTCGCGGCGGCAACTTGGCGCTGAATCCGATCAACGCCGAAGTGTAGGTAAATAAGATCTTGCCATCGAGTTTCTCGACGGTCCTCTGTGCGGTCAAAAGGGCTTGCCGGGCAGAGCCTGCTTTGGAAGCCACTCGCGACGTCTCCGGCTTAAAGACCACGATGTACTGCCCGGGGATCGCTTTGGGCGCGCGCTCGTTGATCACTGCGGGCAACTGGGGCGAAGCGGGGAGGGCGCCTGCAACCCTCGTCTCGGCAAGCACACCCGCCAGTAGGACTAAACAAGCACAGAAGTAGAAGTATTTGATCGGCCATTTGTCTCGCATCGTATCCTCCTCGTTAACGCAGCCTGGTTCACGCAACTCTTGCGTCGGTGCCAACAGCCTTGAGCGAAATCGTTCCCGAGTAGGCTGGCCCTGGTTTACGTTATGTAGTGAAGAAAGTTGTCGAATCGTTACAACTGGCGGAGAAGTTCTTGAGGAATTGCTGAAGTAGCGCCGATGGGGCGGCGGTGCCCCGTTCCCGCTTTTGCCAATTCCCATTCCTTCCCGCGCGTTGTAAGATGACGCAATAACCTCCATGAGCCCCACTCCCCCGCGTGCGGATCTGCCCGACGTTGCGCCTACGGTGCAGCAGGATGTGGCGCGGCTGGCGGCGTCGCCGGAGGTGCGGTCGGCGTTTAACTGGCTGCGCACGCAGGAGCCGCAACTGGCGCAGTGGCAGATGGAGATGGCGCGGATTCCGGCGCCTCCGTTTGGCGAGTCGGCGCGCGGGGCGTGGCTGGCGGAGCGCTTTCGCGAAGTCGGGCTGGACGATGTTCGCATCGACGATGTGGGCAACGTGTTCGGCGTGCATCCTGGTTTCGGACAACGGTACGTGGCGCTGAGCGCGCACATCGATACCGTGTTTCCGGCAGGCACGCCGCTGAATATTCGTCAGCAGGGAAGCCGGCTGTACGGGCCGGGAGTTTCCGACAACGGCGCGGGTGTGACGGCGATGCTCGCCATCGCCGCGCTGCTGCGCGCGGTGCGGCTGCGGCATGCGCTGCCGTTTGTGTTTATGGGCAACGTGGGCGAAGAGGGCGAAGGCGACTTGCGCGGCATGCGGCACATTTTTTCCACGCCGCGCTGGAAGGATTCGATTGCTTACAGCGTGGTGCTTGACGGCGCGGGTGCCGATACGATTGTGGCCGAGGCCTTGGGCAGCCGCCGCTTTGAAGTGATCGTGCGCGGTCCGGGCGGCCATTCGTGGAGCGATTTCGGCGCGCCCAATCCGATCGTGATTTTGGCGCGGGCCATCGATACGTTCACGGCGGCGCCGGTGCCTACGACGCCGAAGACGACGTTCAACATTGGAGTGATTCGCGGGGGAACGTCAGTGAATTCGATTCCCGAGTCGGCCAGCATGAAGGTGGATATCCGCTCGACTTCGATGAGCGAGATGGAGCGGCTGGAGCAGACGCTGCGGCTGGCGCTGAATCGCGCGGTGGAAGACGAAACGATGGCGGCGGAGATGCGGTCATTGGCGCAGAAGCGGCCTTCGGGAGTGAATTGTGAAGTGGTGGCAATCGGTAATCGCCCGGCGGGAGAGTTGGCGGTGGGCGCGCGCCTCTTGCATGTGATCCGAGCCGTCGATGCGCAACTGAACAATGCTGCGCAGGTGCAGCGGGCGTCGACCGACGCCAACATACCGCTGTCATTGGGGCTGGAGGCGATTGCGATCGGCGGCGGCGGGTCGGGCGGTGGTGCGCACACTCTGCAGGAATGGTTTGACAGCAACGGACGCGAGCTGGGCCTGAAGCGGATTCTGCTGACGCTGCTGGCGCTGGCGGGAGCGGGGGAATGATGGAGAGATTCGCGACCTCAGGGGCTAAAGCCCTTTACAAGAGACAGCATCTTTACGCAGCGCTGAAGCGCTGCGCCACCCAAAAACCGAACTGCGCTAACCAAAAGCTGAACCGCGCTAACCAAAAGCTGAGCGGCGCCACCCGAAAGCTGCACGCGGTAGTGGAATCCCACCCTTCGACAGGCTCAGGGCAGGCTCCTTCGCAAAGAACGCGAGACGTGGGGCACCCGGGTTTCATTGCGGTGGTCTGTTGCTTCGCGTCTTTGTTGTTGCAGGCGCAGAATCCGGCGCCCGGTCAAACGCCGGTCGCTCCCAGTCCGAAGGCGGATGTCATTTATGTCCATGCCAACGTGTATACCGGGGTGCCGTCGAACGCGCAATTCAGTTCGATCTTGCGCGAAGAGGCTATTGCGGTGCGCGGAGACCGGATTCAAGCGGTGGGCAAGAATGTGGACATCCAGAAGCTGAAGGGGCCGCAAACCCAGGTCATCGATCTGGGTGGACACTTCGTCATGCCGGGATTCAACGATGCGCATCTGCACTTGGCCGATGCGGGGCTGCAGAAGTTGAACGTGGATCTTACTGGAGTGAAAACGCTGGATGAATTCCGCGAGCGCGTGCTGGCCAAGGTGGAGAAGGCCAAGCCGGGGGAATGGATTCTGGGCGGAGGATGGGACGAGACCACGTGGCCGGTGAAAGCTCTGCCCAGCCGCTGGGATCTGGATGAGGTTTCGGGCGGGCATCCGGTATTTCTGGATCGCGTGGATGGGCACCTGGCCGTGGCCAATACACGGGCGCTGCAGCTGGCAAGCATCACCATTGCCAGCCGCGATCCCGAAGGCGGCCAGATCGATCGCGATGCCAACGGGCAGCCCACAGGGATTCTGCGCGATACCGCGCAGCACGCGGTGTACGTGGTGCTTCCGCAACCAACGCACGAAAAGCGGAGGCAGGGGATTGAAGTCGCGCTGGCCGATCTGGCCGAGCACGGTGTGACCTCGGCGCAGGATTATTCGCCGGAGTGGGAGAATTTCCAGATCTACGAGGACCTGGAAAAGGAAGGCAAGCTGACAGCACGCATTTCTGAATGGCTGCCTTTCGACAATTCCGTCGAGGAGTTGCAGAAAAAGCGCGACTCGCATCCGCAGGCTGATTTGATGTTGCACACGGGAATGCTGAAGGGATTTATGGACGGCTCCCTGGGCGGGCATACGGCAGCGTTGTCGGAGCCATACGCCGACGATCCTAAGAATTCAGGCTTGCCGCGCTATGAAGCTGCGAAGCTGAACGACATGGCCAAGGAGCGCGTGCTGGCTGGATTCCAGCTAGGGTTCCATGCCATCGGCGACAAGGGTGTGCAGATGGCGCTCGATGCTTTCGCGGAAGTGGAAAAGGCCGCACGCGAGCAGAAGGTGAAGGCTCCGAACGGCGGCGAAGATTTTCGTCTGCGCATCGAACATGCGCAGGTAACCACACCTGCACAGGTCGCGCGCTTCAAAGAGTTGAAGGTGATTGCCTCCATGCAACCCAGCCATCTGCTCACCGACATGCGCTGGGCGCAGGAGCGGTTGGGGCCGCAGCGGGCGGCTATCTCCTATGCGTGGTCGGCGTTTCTGAATAAGGGAGTGACGCTGGCTTTTGGCACGGATTATCCGGTTGAGCCGGTAACGCCATTTCGCGGGCTGTACGCGGCCGTCACGCGCAAGAGCGAGAACGGCAAGCAGGAATTTTTTCCGGCGCAGAAGCTGACCATGGATCAGGCCATTGCGGCTTACACGACCGGCTCGGCCTTTGCGGAATTTGAAGAGAAAGAAAAAGGCAAACTGGTGCCGGGCATGATCGCAGACTTCGTGGTGCTGGACCGCGACGTGACGGCCGCTTCGCCCGAAAAAGTTCTCGGGACCAAGGTGCTGCGCACGGTGGTCGGCGGCAAGACCGTGTTCGAGGCGAAGTAACTCCTGCAAACGAAACGCGGAGTTTGTGCGTCTAATTCACGGATGGTCGCATACGCGTGATCCCAATCCCTGCGAATCACATCCGGGGCACGCTCCATTTTTAAGTCTGCGACTTGCAAACGGGTATAATTGAACAGTTTAACGTCCTCGGAGGAAGCAGGAATATGGATTCGCGGGCATTCTGGCTGCGTTTGAAAACTCATCGCTGGGTCTATTCGTTCAGCATTGTGGCTACCCTGGCGCTGGGTATTTTGATTGGTTCGGTGGTCTCTTACGGAGTGAAAGGCAAGGAAGGGCAGAAGTCTTCGTCTTCCGACGCGACTCCCTTGACGGTTCCGTCTCCCAAGCAGCTTTCGGGTGAGTTTTCCCAGATCGCCAAGCAGTTGGGACCGACCGTGGTCAACATCAACACCGAGTCGACGATAAAGAATCCGCATCGCCGTCGTGGCGGACAGGGTCAAGGTCCGGACGACGACGAGAACGGTGGCGGCGGCAACGGCGGGATGGATGACTTCTTCAACCGCTTTTTCGGCGGCCAAGGTGGCCCCAATGGTGACGCCGCAATTCGTGAGCGTTCGCTGGGTTCGGGCGTAATTGTGGATGCGAAAGGTTACATCGTCACCAACCGCCACGTTGTGGAGAAGGCGGACCGCATTCGCGTGCGGTTGCAGGACGATCCACCAGGCGTGCAGCACGACGCCAAAGTGATTGGCGAAGATCAGGAGACGGATCTGGCGGTCATCAAGATTGAGATGACGCGCCCAGTGCCCGTCGCCAAGATGGGGAACTCCGACAGCATGGAAGTGGGCGATTGGGTTCTGGCCATTGGCAGCCCGTTCGGTCAGGTCGGTACGGTGACGGCTGGCATTGTGTCGGCCAAGGGTCGCGATATCGTGCCCGGCCGCCAGTTTCAGACCTTCATTCAGACCGACGCGGCGATCAATCCGGGAAATTCCGGAGGGCCGCTGGTCAATCTTGAAGGCGAAGTCATCGGCATCAACACCGCCATTTTGAGCGAAACCAACGCCTATGCGGGAGTCGGATTCTCGCTTCCTTCGAACACCGTGGTGCAGGTCTACAACCAGCTCATCGGACCCGAGCACCGGGTCGCTCGCGGATCCATCGGCATTATGTTTGATGCGGTTGAGAACCCGGCAATCACACGGGTTTATGGCAATGGATCGGGCGTAACCATATCGAGCGTGGTGGCCGGCAGTCCAGCCGATCAGGCTGGTTTGAAAGTGGGCGATACCATTACCACCGTCGACGGCAAGAAAGTGACCAAGGGTTCGGAGTTAGTGGCCGACATCGCTTCGCGCAAGCCGGGATCCAAAGTGGCCCTCGGTTTCGTGCGCAACGGCAAACAGCAGGACACGAGCGTCACCATTGCGGATCGCGCCAAGCTGTTTGCGGCGCGGCTGAACGAGGATGACAGCGGTAATGATGAGAGCACGCCCAAGCAGGACAAGTTCGGCATCACGGTGCGCAAACTCACCCCGGAGATGGCCGAGAAGCTAGACATGCCGGCAGGCAAGGGCGTGATCGTGCAAGACGTGAAGCCGGGATCGTTCGCCGACGACATCAATCTGGGCCGCGGCGATGTGATTTTGGAAATCAACAAACAGCCGGTCAACAGCGAAGACGATTTTGCCAAGGCCGAATCGAGCCTGAAGAGCGGTCAGGACGTGGTATTCCTCGTCCGCCCGCGAGGTTCGTCGCGGCAAGATGGCACTATCTTCGTGCCTGGGACACTTCCGTAACCTGGAATGAGCCAACGGGAACTGGCATTGCGTCATCCGATGGAGGATGATTGCAATGCCAGTCTGCCCTTGGCCTTTGTTTTTGCGCCGGGTCACTTTGGCGAAAATTGAGGTCTACCCGTTGGAGCAAAAGCATCGCGCGAAAACCGTGAGGGGATGGTTGGGCGCAGCCTGCGTTCTGGCGGTGGTTTGCGTCGCTTTCTTGCCCGCAGGAGCACTCGCTCAGGACGCTTCGAGCAACCCTTCTCCAGCCAAAACTACCGGCACGAAGGCTGCGAGCCCGAAGAAGCACGCGGAGGCTGCCGCGTCCGGTCCGAAAGCCAGTTCGTCCTCCTCGGCGAAGGCGCACCCTGCATCGCATCCCGCAGCCGATAAGCATCCCAAATCGAACACAGCCGTTACCGCGCACAATACTAAAGGAAAGTACGCGAGCGCTCGCAGAAAGAAGACCACTGCGCGCGGCCAGCAGAAGATTGATCCCGAACGGTCGCAGGCGATTCAGGAAGCGCTGATCCGCGAACACTACATGACCGGCGAGGCGACGGGAACCTGGAATCAGACCAGCGAAGACGCCATGCGCCGCTATCAGGCCGATCACGGCTGGCAATCGAAGACCGTGCCGGATTCGCGAGCGCTCATCAGCTTAGGGCTAGGGCCGAGCCACGACCATTTGCTGAATCCGGAAAGCGCCATGATCACGGGGCCTTTCCCGCCGCGCGCCGCGTCTTTGACTCCTGCGTCGCACAGCGCCGATCCGGGAGCGCGTTTGAATGCGAGCCCAGCGCGATCGGCCGACCCTGCTCAATCCAGTTCACCGGATCATGATGCGTCAGGGCCGCAGTGAGCGTCCCTGCACTGAGCAGTCAGCACTCAGCATTCAGCACTCACTCAGCATTCAGCCAGCGGGGCCCGTTGGCCGCATCCTGCGAATGCCTGAACCTCGCCGATTCTCAAACGAAAACTAGCTTGGCTGATTGCTGACTGCTAATTGCTGACTGCTAATTGCTAACTGCCAGGCGTTCTTCGATAGCTCCCAGTCACCGGCCGCGGGAAATAAGGCAGAGGCTGCGAGCGAATAATGGCCTCCGGATTGGCTTCCACAAGGGCGTCAGCCACTTCCTCTCCGCAGATTTCGGCGGCAGCTTCGCGCGCCGTCGAGAGCACCGGGACGCGCTTCTCGGTGTCGTGGGCATCCGTCGCCAGCACGTGGACGGCATCGTGTTCGAGCAGCCAATGCGCCGCGCGGCGCACCCGTTCGCCCCAGAATCCAGTGAGCGCGGAGCCGGTCATCTGGATCACGCAACCTTGCTCCGCCCATTCCACCACCCGCTGCGGACTCTCGCGCAGAATCGGATTGCGTTCGGGATGCGTGATGACGGCGGTGATGCCGCAGTCGCCCAGCTTCGTAAAACAGTCTGTAATCTGTTGCGGAACGCTGTAATTGCTCAGCTCGACCAGCATGTAATGCGAGCCTTCAATGGTGTAGCGGTCAGGATTGGCGAGCAAGTCCTGCAGATTGTCGTAGGAAAGATGGAAGTCGCAGCCCAGGCTGAGCCTGAGCGCATTGCCCACGAGACCCTGCAGGTGCGCGACCAGTCCCTGCAGATACGGCCGGTCGTAGTGATAGCGGTCGTTGGCATGCGGCGTGGCGACCTGATGAGTAATGCCGTCGGCCGCGGCCATGCGGCACATCGCGACGGAAGTTTCCCAGGACTTCGGTCCGTCGTCTACTTCCGGAAGAATGTGGGAGTGAATGTCGACCACGATTGTAGGAACACGAGCAACCGATTGGGGTTGCGCTTGATTTGATTTAAGCAGATTCGGGGGGAAAGAGAAAGCGGAGAGCGTTACCGCCGAGGACGCCGAGGACGCGAAGGGAAGTAAAGATCACCCCATTCCTCGGGAGAAAATGCGGGAGCGACGACATCACCGACAATCTTGCCTTTGCCGGCCATAAAGCCGTAAAAGTCGTCAGTGTCCTTGTCTGCCGGCACAAGCTTTGCCACCGGCTTGCCATGCTTGACGACCGCCGCCATCTTTTTCATCGCGCCATATCCTTTCGATTATTCGATTATTGCCATTCTACTGTAATCACGAATCGAAGCGTTGGCGCCACGGATCAAAACCCGCGCTCCCGACACCATGCCGCGAATGCCGCCGACTCCAGGGTTTTTCCGATTCCCGCCAAGCCTGTTTTCCCGTATCTTGAGGGCATGGATGTGCGCGTAAACAATCCGGAGATTCAGGCGAAGATCGACCAGTGGGTGACGGAAACCGGACGCGGCCCCGACGAGTTGATCGAGGACGCCGTGGCCGGATACTTCGCAGAGCTAACCCAAACGCGAGAGATGCTCAACAGCCGTTATGACGACCTGAAGAGCGGCAGAGTGAAGGCCGTCTCCGGCGACGAGGTCGCCGCCCGCTTCCGCGAGAAGAGCGCCGCCCGCCGGTCCTCGCAGGGTTCCAAGTAATGATAGATGACGAGCTATGATTAGCCGTCGTTGATCTTGAGAACGTCCAGGCTGTCCCGAGGCTTCTCTTCAAGCAACGAGGGGAGGGACACTCGGCCCGAGGTTCTCACACAGGTTGTAGTTGCCGCTCCGCTGCTGGCTGCCACGCTTCGACCGTCTCCTTTGCGAAGTCCTCGTATCGGCGGGGCGGATGGCCAAGCAGCTTCGTTAGGATCTCAATGTCCCCGTCTTTCGCTACGAACCCGCGTTCCAGATAGCCCTGGAACATCATACGGATGTCAAATGCCGACCAGGACGGTGCACTCTGCCGCATCTGTTCTTCAAAGGAATCTAGGTCTTCTCCCGGATATCGGATCTCCTTGCCTAGCAGCCCGCTCCAGATGGACGCAACCTTCTTGCCACTCAGAATCTCTGGACCGTTCAGGTTGTAGGTCTTGCCCAGGTGCCCGTCGCTAGTCAAAGCAATGGCGGCGGCTTCAGCGATATCACGCGTGTCTACAGCAGAAACGCCAGGTGCTCCGAGAGGCATGGGATATATGCCGGCCGTCATCAACGCGTCCTTCAGCGAAACGTCGTTCTGGAAGAAGTAATTCGGCCGAATGATGGTGAAAGGGAGATTGAACTCACGCAGGGCGCTCTCGATCGCCAGCTTGGCGGCAAAATGAGGAACATCCTTGAACTCCTCCACCTTGAAAACCGAGTGATACACGATCTGCTTGAGCTTGAGCTTCTTTGCCTGGTCATACGCAATGAGTCCCTGCGTCAGCTCATCGGGAACGACAGCATTCAACAAATAGAGCTTCTCGACTCCATCGAGTGCTTTACCTACCGCGACCGGGTCGAGCAGATCTCCCAGGAAGACCTCGACTCCTTTCGGCAGTGTTTTCGACGCCTCCTGTTTGCGAACCAAAGCGCGGACGCTCGCGCCGCGCTTGACCAGTTCCGTGATCACCTGCGACCCAATGTGGCCGGTACCGCCGGTTACAAGAATCTTCATTCAAAATCCTCCGCGAATCGCCAGTATCTGAGTTCGGTCTCACGAATACTGGTCAGAATTGATCGTCTGGTAAGTCGGTGTCGAGGCGCGCCGGATCGTGTGGAGCGGACACTCTTGTCCGCTTGCCTTTGACCTTGACCGGACGCTGGCTCAACTTGCCGGATTGAGGTTATTTCCATTACCCTTAAAATTAATGGAGCTACATTTCACCCCCGAGCAGGAAGCGCAACTGGCGCAGATCGCCAGCCAGGAAGGCACCAACGCCGAACGGCTGGTGAAGGAGGCCGCCTTGCACCTGCTTGAAGAAGACGCCCGCTTTCGCGCTGCCGTGCGCGAGGGCATCGCGCAGGCCGACCGCGGCGAGTTCATTGAGCAAGAAGAAATGGACGCCCGCCTGGAGCAGATGTTGCGCTCATAAGAATGCGTATCCGCTGGACCCCAGCCGACGCCGCGGACCTGCAGCGCATTAGTGATTACCTCAGAGACCACCATCCGCATTACCGCCTGGCCACGATCCGCAAAGTCTATGCCGCTATCCACTCGCTGAAAGAATGGCCGCATCTTGGCCTTGCCGGACGCGAAGAAGGAACCCGAGAGCTTTTGTTCCCGCCCCACGTCGCTGTCTATCGCGTGAAGGAGCAGAGCATCGAAGTCCTGCGGATTTATCACGGCACTCAGGATCGGGGCTGACCTCACGCCGGCCCGCGTTCACTCCTGAGCATTCTCAAAGAAGTCAAAACCGGCGCTCCCGGCACCATCGCGTCCCACCCTTGCAAAAAACGCAAGGATGGGGCAGCCTCGTTCGTGGTACTTCATGGAACAATGAAAAACAAAGGTGGGCCAGCCCCCACCTCCCTTGCCGCACCCGTAATGCCCGCTGTAGCATCAGTATTGAGGCATTCATAAGCATTAAGGAGCAATCATGGCAACCGACACCCTCGCTTCCCCGGCCATTCTCAGCCACACCCCAACCAAGGTGCTCAAGAACTTCATCGACGGCGAGTGGGTCGAGGCCTCGACTGGCGAAACTTTCGAAGACCGCAATCCCGCCGACACGCGCGACGTGGTCGGCATCTTTCAGAAATCCGCCAAGGCTGATGTTGACGCGGCCGTGGACGCCGCGAAACGCGCTTTCGCCAAATGGCGGCTGGTGCCCGCGCCGCGGCGCGCCGAGATGGTTTTCCGCGCGGCGGAAATTTTGATTGGGCGCAAAGAAGACTATGCCCGCGAAATGACTCGCGAAATGGGCAAGGTGCTCAAGGAGACTCGCGGCGACGTGCAGGAAGCCATCGACGCCGCCTACTACAACGCCGGCGAGGGCCGCCGGCTGTTCGGTCCCACCGTTCCTTCGGAGTTGCCCAACAAATTTGCCATGGCTATCCGGCAGCCCATCGGCGTCTGCGGCATGATCACGCCGTGGAATTTTCCCATGGCGATTTCTTCGTGGAAGTTGCTGCCCGCCATCGTTTGCGGCAATACCTGCGTTATCAAGCCCGCGCAGGATACTCCGCTCTCCACGTTTAATCTGGTCCGCGCTCTGACGGATGCTGGTTTGCCCAAAGGGGTCATCAACATCGTCGGGGGATTCGGCGCCGACGTAGGTACGCCGCTTGCCGAGCACGCCGATGTTCGCGCTGTCTCGCTCACGGGATCATCCGCGGTCGGCCGCATCGTGGGCGGCATCGCGGCCAAGAGTTTTAAACATTGCTCGCTCGAACTCGGGGGCAAGAATCCCATGATTGTCCTCGACGACGCTAACCTCGATCTCGCCATCGAAGGCGGCCTCTGGGGCGGATTCGGTACCACGGGCCAGCGTTGCACCGCGACCAGCCGCATCATCGTGCAGAAGGGCGTTTATAGCGAGTTCGTCGAGCGCTATATCGCGCGGGCGAGGAAACTAAAAGTTGGCAATGGGCTCGACGAAACCGTCGAGATGGGTCCAGCCATCAACGAGAAGCAACTTCAGACCGACCTCAGCTATGTCGAGATCGGCAAGAACGAAGGCGCGAAATTGATGTGCGGCGGCAATCGTCTTGACCAGGGCGATTACCAATATGGCTGGTTCATGGAGCCAACCGTCTTCACCGACGTCGATCCCAAAATGCGCATCGCGCAGGAAGAAATCTTCGGCCCCGTCGTTTCGATCATCCCCTGCGACGATATGGAAGATGCCATCGGGATCGCCAACGGCATCGAGTACGGACTCTCCTCCGCGCTCTACACGAAGGATGTGAACAAAGCCTTCGCCGCCATTCGCGACCTGTATGCCGGCATCACCTACATCAACGCACCCACCATAGGCGCCGAAGTGCACCTGCCCTTCGGCGGCACCAAGGCCACCGGCAACGGCCATCGCGAAGGCGGCATTGGCGCGATTGATTTCTACACCGAGTGGAAGTCCGTGTACGTGGATTATTCGGACACGCTGCAGAAGGCGCAGATCGACCGAGTGGACTAAGGCCAACCTTCGCCGCAGAGGGCGCAAAGAGCGCAGAGGGGAAAGATAAAGATTTCTCTGCGTCCCCAGCGTCCTCTGCGGTTAGAATTGCTTTCTTTAGTCGTCTGGGGAGATGACCACATGAAGAAGATCTCAGTAGCTACCTTGCCGCAGCTCGCCGCCGTGTTGTGCGCGTCCACACTTTTCTTCATGGCAGCTATGGCGCAGGCCGAGCAGCGTCCCGCCATGACGACTCATGTTTCCGATGCCGTGTCCAGCGGCATTGCGCCATTAGTAGGCCATCTTCCCAGCGCGCAGCGTCTCAGCCTGGCAATCTCTTTACCGCTGCGCAATCAGGCGGAGCTCGACGATCTGTTGCAACAGATTTACGATCCGCAAAGTCCCAGCTTCCACCACTACCTCAGCGTGCCGGAATTTACCAGCAGATTTGGTCCCACCGAGGCTGACTACGCGGCCGTGCTAAGTTTCGCCGCGGCCAATGGCTTGGCCGTCATCGACACCGCCGAGAATCGCATGGTCCTGGATGTCGAAGGCCCGGCAGCAAACATTGAGAGCGCGTTCCACGTGACCTTCGGCGTCTATCAGCATCCCACCGAGGGCCGCACGTTCTACGCGCCAGACCACGAGCCCTCGGTCGATCTCAATGTGCCGTTGTTGCACATCTCCGGCCTCGACAACTTTTCGCTTCCCCACGCCAAGAACATAAGGTCTTCCCAGCAGCCTCAGGAGGCTGGCAAAACCACGGGCTCCGGTCCAGGCGGCGACTTTATTGGTAGTGACATGAGGGCGGCCTACTATGGCTCAAGTCCTCTCGACGGCGCTGGACAGTCGGTCGGTTTATTTGAGTTAGCCGGATATCAGCTGAGCGACGTCATCAATTTCTTCAAGAAAGTGAACGAGCCGCTTAAAGTTCCCGTTCATGGCGTTTCGCTGAATGGAGTCAGCCTTCGCTGCCCACCGGCGACCTGTGACGACGGCGAACAGGCATTGGATATCGAGATGGCGATCTCCATGGCCCCCGGCCTGAAACAGGTTGTGGTCTACGTAGGGAGCAGCAACGTCTCCATCTTTAACAAGATGGCTTCGGACAATACTTCCAAGCAACTGAGCTGTTCCTGGGGATGGAGCGATAACGAGAGTAGCCTGGACCCGATCTTCCTGGAGATGGCGGCGCAGGGCCAGAGCGTATTCGTAGCCACTGGCGACAACGGTTCCGGCACGCCTGGCAACGTTGTGTGGCCTGCGGACGATCCGTACGTCACTGCGGTTGGCGGCACGGACCTGACGACCAATGGTCCGGGCGGGTCCTGGAAGTCGGAGACCGGCTGGAGCGGCAGCGCCGGCTCGCCCTCGAAGAACAAGATTCCGATTCCCAGCTATCAACAACTGCCGGGCGTTATCAACTCGTCCAACGGTGGATCGACCACCTTGCGCAATTATCCGGACGTGGCTGCGGAAGCGAATACCAATCAATACAGTTGCTTTGACGGCGGATGCTCCGGTGGTTGGGGCGGGACCAGCTATGCCGCGCCGCAATGGGCCGGATACACGGCGATGGCGAATCAGCAATCCATTGCCAACGGCGGATCCACTCTCGGATTCCTCAACCCGGCTCTCTATGCAATCGGCGTGGGATCTAGTTATGACAGCGACTTCCACGACATCGTCAGCGGCAGCAATGGCGGGTATAAATCCGTGATTGGATATGACCTGGTGACGGGATGGGGAAGTCCTAACGGGCCGAACTTGATCAATGCTCTCACCGGATCTGCGAAGAACGAATAAGATCCAGCCCGCTATCTTTCTTGACGACAGAGCGCACGGGACGGTTGCGTTTCTGCTTGCCGCAAGCGAACGAATCGGCGGTACTTCGGTAATCTTGTACGCATAGCATCCGTGACCTACCGTCTTTGCTGGGGTTCAATCTGTCCGCAGCTTTCGTCACGGATTTGTGTTGTTCAACCTTCATCTTTCTCGGTCCTCGCCAAGCATTCGGCGAAGTGTCGCATCGGCGGCGCTAGCGCTGGCGCTATGCTTCATGGGCGGATTCGCGCCCATTTTGTTGGCCCAGAAATCTTCAAAGTCGGAGCGCAAGGTGCTGGTCTCCGTAAAGCCTGAGTATTCCGATCTGTTGAGGCATGCTCAAATCGGTGGCCTGGTTCGCCTGAAGGCGACGGTTAGTGCTGAGGGGAAGGTGAGCAACGTGGACATTGTTGGCGGCAACCCGATCCTCGCGGAAAGCGCGGTAAAGGCGGTGATGACCTGGAAGTACGTTCCCGCCGCAGCGCAAACCGTCGAAGAGATTTCTATCAGCTTCAGCCCGCACTAAATTTCCCGAACCAATAGTTTTCTCTGCAGGCCCTCCGCCTCTGCGGTTAGAATTCCTCTTGTGTTCTGAATAGGTATTCTGAATAACGGGCCGTGGTCTGCACCTCCGCTGCGGCGAGGCTTTCATGACTCCAGTTACCCCAGTGCAAGAAATTACCGCTGCCAAGCGTCTCGATAATGTCCGCTATGCCATTCGCGATCTGGCTTGCGTAGCGGATGAAGTCATCCAGCAGGGACACAAAGTTCTGCCGCTGAACGTTGGCGATCCGCTGAACTTCGACTTCAAGACTCCGCCGCACATCATCGAGGCCGTTTACAAGGCAATGCGCGATGGCAAGAACGGTTACGCGCCATCTCCGGGAATTCCGGAAGCGCTTGAGGCGATTCGCGACGAGGCGATGCGCAAGGGCATCACGACGGTGCGCGATGTCTTCGTCACCTCGGGCGTGAGTGAGACTGTCGATCTCTGTATCTCCGCGCTGGTGAATCCTGGCGAAGATATTCTTACGCCGAAGCCGGACTATCCGCTTTACTCGGCCGTGTTGTGCAAGCTGGGCATCGCGCTGAACGCTTACGACCTGAATGAAGAGGATGCCTGGCAGCCGGAGCTGGCCGACATCGAGCGCAAGCTTACGCCGGGCACGCGCGGCATTGTGCTGATCAATCCGAACAATCCTACGGGGTCGCTGTGCTCGCGGCCGATGCTGGAGCAGGTTGCCGAGATCGCGCGGCGGCATAATCTCGTCGTCTTCTCGGACGAGATATACGACAAGCTGATTCTCGATGGAACGCCGCACATCGCATTCGCCGCGGTTGCGCCGGATGTGCCTTGCATTACTTTCGGTGGCATGTCGAAGAACTATCTGGTTCCGGGATGGCGAATTGGTTGGGGCATTGTCTCCGGCGACGCCGCGGCGGTGAAGCCTTATGCGGAAGGCATTCACCGGCTGCTGCGGGCGCGGTTGTGCGCGAATCATCCCGAGCAGTATGCCATCAAGCCGGCGCTGGAAGGTCCGCAGGATCATCTGGTGGAAGTGCGGCGCAAGCTGCGCTCGCGCCGCGACCTTACGCAGAAGTGGTGCGAAGCGACGCCGCGCGTGAGTTGCGTTGCGCCTCGTGGCGCGTTCTATGCGTTTCCGAGAATAGATATTCCTGAGAGCGACGAAGTGTTCGTCAAGGAACTGATTCGCCAGAAGCATGTCATGGTTGTGCATGGTTCTGGATTTGGTCAGAAGCCTGGGACGCAGCATTTTCGCATTGTGTTTTTGCCGGATGAGGGGACGCTTAGTAAGGCTTATGCTTCGATTGGCGAATTCATTGCAGAGCGCTATGCGGCTTTTTGCTCCTAAGCTTTTGGCTTCAGCTTGGGGCTCTTTTCTCGGAGCGCGTGAAATAGAGCAGGCATCCCGCCGGCTAGGCGCGAGTGAACGTCGCTCAGGGGCTGAAGCCCGCATATGTTCTCGATGCTTTACGCGGCGCTGAAGCGCCGCTCTTCCACGGTTGCAGCAGGCGGACAGCAGGTTCCTCCACTCCGCCGTCGCTGGCGCTCCGGCTCCGGTCGGAATGACAGAACGGTGGGGGCGAAACAGTCAAAATCAAGGTCAAGTTCAAAGTCAAGGGCAGCGGGCGGGGGCGCCCGCTCTAGACGGGCTTTCGGGACGCCGGAGGCAGAATTTTTACAAGCTGCTGACATTCGCGACGGGGCGGGGCTGTAGGCTCTTGTTGCTGGCGGGGAGTTACGGCAAATATCTTGTTTCGCATAGGGAGAGTCAAGGTCATGAAACGTGGGAAGGCTTATCTGTGGTATCGCGTGGGAGCGGTGGCTTTGATGTGCTTGTTTTGGCTGGGGCGAGCATTATCTGTGCAGTGTGCGGCGCAGGTGTCTGGCGAGGGGACGCGGGCGCAGATTGGGGCTGGGACGACGATTGTGCACAGCAAGTTTGGCGGGCAGATTTTCGGTTTCGACATTGACCAGAACGGTACCGAAGGCGTGCTGAGTGAAGACAAGATTCTGGCCAATGGGAATGTGCTGGCTGCGATTGAAACCTTCGATCAGAAGACCGGCAAAATTTTGAAGGTGGTCTCAGCGACAGAGAATCAGGACAATTTTCTGACGCTGGGGATCGAAGGCACCAGCGTGGGATTGGTGGAGCAGGAGATTGTGACAGGTATTTTCGTGACCGATCGAGTCTACGATGTGTTGAATCCGATCGCCTCGAACAAAAGATTACTGGTACGTGGATGCCGCCATTGGCGAGTGACGACATTATTATTGGAATCAGCCGGAACCAGGCCTCCACGACCACGGCAGTGCTTTACTTTGAGAATGATGGCAACAATTTTTCCTCGTTTGTTTTCGGTTCCAACGTGGGGGCGAATACGTTCGAACCGGTTGTTAATCTGACGGACCCGATATTCGGCTTTAACGAGGCCCCGCAGGTGGCGTATGACAGTGCGACGAATGAGGCGGTCGTGGCGGTATCCAATGGAGAGGTGGGCGGTCCGCCGCCGGTGTTTGCGCTGGTGGATCTGACGACGGGCGTGGTGAACACTTTCAACGGAATTCCCGGACCGCCGCCGTTTCGGCAAGGTTCTATCAACGGGCTTGCCGTGGATTCCGAGGACGGGATCGCCTGCACCACGACAGAAGTTGATTTCAGAGTGGAGTTCTACAATCTGAAGACTGAAACGGGTTTCGCCGTGGTATTGCCGGGGGCGACAGGGCAGCTGCAAAGCGGGTCGGACGTGGAGTACGATCCGGTGCATAAACTGTTCCTGGTGGCGCAGTCGGTGTCGAGCACCGGGGCGGGGAGCAGTATTCAGGTCTACAACACGAAGGGAAAGTTGGTGGAGTCGCTGAATGGGTTCAGTTTCTCGAACGCGTCGAACGTGGTGTTCACGCACATCGCATTGAATCCGAGTAATCGCAGCGGGTATGTGGATGGTCCGGACTCCGGGGTGACGGAGATTCAGTCGTTCACATACTAGCGGCTTCACAAGGAAGAAACGGCGCCTTCTACTAGCGGCGGGGCTGGAATTCTGGAGCGCCGAACTGCCAGAGCAGGAAGCTCCAGGAATTGGCCAGGCGTTCCTGATATTGTTTCTCCGTCCCGCCCACGTGACCTGCTTCGTAATCTATGTACAACAGGACTGGCTTTCCGCTGGTCGTTGCCGCTTGCAGACGCGCCGCCATCTTGGCCGATTGCCACGGTTTCAGACGCGGATCGTTGATGCCTGCGGTGAACAGGGCTGCCGGGTAAGGAGTTCCGTCTCTCACGAAATAGTAGGAACTCATGGCATAGATGGATTTAAATCCGGCATCGGTTTTTGAGTCGCCGACTTCGGGGACATCGGTCAAATCCGTCTTCTCGGCGCGCAGCATGTCCGAGACGCCCACATCAACAAGGACCGCAGCGAACAAATCCGGCCGCTCTGTGATCGCCCGGCCAATCATCACGCCGCCCATGCTGGCGCCCTGACCCGCCAAGTGGGGCGGAGAAGTGTATTTCTTTTCGATCAAGTACTGAGCACAGGCGATGAAATCGAGCCAGGTGTTGGGTTTTGTTGGCCCTTTGCCGGCTTCGTGCCATTCCTCTCCGTATTCGCCCCCGCCGCGCACGTGACAGGTAGCGTTGACTCCGCCTCGCTGGTACCACGCAAGCTGCGTGAAATCGAAGTCCGGCCCTTGAGAAATGCCGTAAGCGCCGTAACCATAAAGGAGGGTCGGGTTCAATCCATCGAACTTCATTCCCTTGGGATAAGCGATGGAAAGCGGCACCAGCGTGCCGTCGTGGCTTAGGACTTTTACTTCGATCGACGTTACATTCGCAAACTCGTCGTGCGGCCCGGCAGGCTGGAGGTTGGTATCGGATACTTTTCTTGTCGACGGATCGTAGGCGTAGATCTTGTAGGCTCTGGTCCACGAGTTCAGAAGCAGTAAAGTTCCCGGCACGCGAGGGTCGGTAGAAAATAGAGAAGCTCCGCCTTCGAACGGGAGGGGCACCTGCTCGAGCTTTGGTTGAGAGCCATAGGGAACGCGCAACACGCGGCCAATGCCACCGTCCAGCACCCGAACGTAAAGTGCGTCTTGCGCCGCGGCCATGTCTTGAATAACGGCTTCGCCTGCGGGAACCACCGTCTCGGCGGAAGACAGGTCCGGGTTCCGAGCGTCGAGACGAACGATCTTATAGCGCGGAGTGCCCTTGAATGTCAGGAGATAAAGGTCGTCTCCGTGGATGGCGATATCGGCGACGTCCTCGGCGAGGTCTGCGATTTTTTGCCACTCTAAATTCGACTTGCCGACTGCAGTTACCGGTGCGATGTAGAACGCGCTGTTCGGCGCAGCAATCGGAAGGCCGATGACGCCCAATGCATACTTCGAGTCGGGTTGCGTCCGGATTGATGCATAGAGACGGGGATCGACCTCGATCGAAGGCACGATGCCGTATCCGAATACTGGCTGATCTTTTTCTGGATCGGTTCCTAGAACGTGCAGGTAAGTGCGATATTTCTGCCGCACTTCGGTTGTGGGTCCACCGGCGGCCAAGGTCTGCAGGCGTCCGTACACGAACGAATGATTGCCCGGCAGCCACATCGGGTTCGACTTGATGCAACAGCGGGGAATCACATCGCCCACCTCGCGCCCCGATGCGGTTTCGATAATGTGGATCTCGGTATCGTTCTCCGATCCTCCCGGAATGATGGTCACGGCCACATATTTAAGGTCGTTGGAAGGGACGAAGACGCCTATCGCATTCTTGCCTTTTCCGCGATTGGCTTCGGCGATGGCGATCCGCTCCGGATCGAGCAACAGTTTTTCCTCGCCCGTGAGCCCTTTGCGGATGTAGAGCTTGTAAGTGTCTTGTCCAGCTAGAAGTTTTGTGTACACGTACACATCGCCGGGTAGGCGGCGGGCGCTTCCGATCTCCACGGTAGATTCATCCAACTCCACGATGCGCTGCAGGAGTTGTTGCCTGCCGGGCAAGCTGGCGAGCACGGCGCGGGTGTAGTCGTTCTGGGTCTTGATCCAGGATTGCACTTCCGGGTCCGCAAGATTCTCCATGTAGCGGTAGGGATCTGTAATCTTTGTTCCGTAGTAGGTGTCGGAGACGAGCCGCACGGGAGCTGTTGCCGGGGATGGCGGCCAAAAGGCGTTTGCGGACTGGGCGCGCACTCGAAGGGGAATCGGGTGAGCGGCTAACGGGATGGGGGCGAGGCATAGTGCACAGAGAAGAAATCGCGCTGTGATCATAATGTGTCTCCTGCGAAAGCGAGCACTCGGCGAATTCGAAAGCCAGGTTAAAGGCAAGGTCAAAGTCAAACGCAAAGTCAAAGGCAGCGGGCGAGGGCGCCCGCTCTACACGACCTGATTATTGTCCAGATGCCTTCGGGGCTCCCGCGGCTCCGTCGAACTCTTCGGCCATCCAGTGTTGGAGGGCGGTGATGTTTTGCGGGCGGCCTAGAAAATTCTTTACTAAATCGTTGGCTGACATGGAGCCGCCGGGTTCGAGGACCACGCGGCGGTAGCGCATAGGGGCGTCGCCGGCGAGAAGGTTCTGATGATCGAACTGGAGGAAGAAATCTTCGGCGATGACTTTGTCCCAGAGGTAGGTGTAGTAAGCGGAGGAGTAGCCGCCGAGATGGCCGAAGGATGCCCACGTGTGGGTTTCGGGCAGCGGAGTGAAGAGAGTGTAGCGGCGGGAGTCGTCGAGGGTGACGGCGTCGAGACTTACGTCCTCAGGCTTGGTTTTGTAAATGTCGTAGGAGATGGCGCTGTAGGAATTTTGGCGGCCGACCCAGCCGCCGCGTCCGAAAGCCGAGGCGCGGTTCATGCGGGCGACGAGTTCGGCGGGAATGGGCTCGCCGGTTTTGTAGTGGCGGGCAAACTTGGCGAGAACCTGCGGGCTGCGTATCCATTCTTCGAGCATTTGCGAGGGAGCTTCGACAAAATCGGATTCCATACTGATGCCGGTGATGCCGGCCCACTGTTGCTGGCCGCCGAGAATGTGGTGCATGAGGTGGCCGAATTCGTGGAAGAAAGTTTCCACGTCGCCGTAGTCCATGAGGCCAGGATCGGTAGCGGTGGCCACGGGAAAGTTGCACACGAGAATGGCCTCGGGCAATTGCTTGCCACGGATGCCATCGAGTACTGGGGCCATTTCGGCGTGGCTGTACTTGCCGGGGCGCGGATGCATGTCGAGATAGAAGCGGCCGATGGGCTTGCCGCTGTCGATGACGATCCAGGTTTCGACGGCAGGATCCCAGGCCGGGACGTTTTGTTCTTGCTGAAAGCTGACGTGGAAGAGATCAGCTGCGGTGTCGAGGATTCCCTGCTTGACTTCCAGGAATGGAAAATAGGGGCGGACGGATTGGGAATCGAAATCGTATTTGGTGCGGCGAACTAATTCGGAGAGATAGCCGCGTTCGTAGTCCCAGATTTCTTTTGCGCCGGGGACGATTTTTTGTTTTTCGGCGAGCAGCATTTCGAATTCGCGTTGAGACAAGGCGCGGGAAGCGTCATTCACTTGTTTAATGAAGTCGGCAATGTTTTGGCCTTTGGCGATCATCTTATCGGCGGCGTTGTAGTCGGCCCAGGAGGGATAGCCGAGGAGAGTAGCGATCTCGTAGCGGGTCTTCATCAGGCTGGTGAGGATTTCCTGATTCTTGGGATAGGCGCGAGTGGCGAAGGCAAGGGCAACGCGGCGTCGCAAGGGATCGCTCTTGGCGAAGGTGAAGACGGGAAAGACGTCGGGATAGTCGGTGGTGATGTGGACTTTGCCGTCGGCGCCGGGCTTGTGGCGATCGATGTAATCCTGAGGCAGGCCGTCGAGTTCGGAGGGATCGGCCTCGACCACTTTCTGTCCGTCGGAAATGTTGCGATCGAACATGGACTGCTGTTCGGTGGCCTGGTCGTTTAATTTCTTGAGGCGGGCGCGGGTGGCGTCGTCTTTGTCCACTCCGGCGAGACGGAATTCGAGCAGTTGGCGTTGCACATAGTAACGAGTGGCGGCGTCGGTTTTCGAAAGATCGAGCGCGGCCAGAGCGTTGTAAACATCGTGATTAAGAGCGATCGCGGTCTGTGCGGCGCTGGCTTTGGTGAGCATGGCCGTGGCGTGATCGCGGAAGGTAGTGTCGGGATGGACTTGCTCCATGAGTCCCGCGAAGTATCCGGCGGAGTTGTTTTGGTGGACGGCCTCATCGAAGAGGACGAGTGTATTTTCAATCGTCCGCGGGCCTTTGGCGGCGAGCAGGGTGTCGATAGCGCGCTGGCCGGCGGCGAGACGGTCGGTCTCGATTTTTTCGAAGGAGGCGACATCCGGCTTGGCGGCCCAGATTGTGGGCTGGGAAACGGTGACTTTCTGCGCGGAAAGCACGGCGCCGAGAACGAGCGGTAGACAGAAGAAGATGGCCAGGCGTGCAGCGAGCATCATGAAAGAACCTCGTCGTGGAAGTTTTTGAACGGGTGGAGCGATTTTGGAAACCTGAATTTCTGGAGCCTGATTTGAAGTGCCGCTAAATTGTTGATGACGGCGTGTTGCGGTGTCAAGCGCGGCGGGGGGAAAGTTCGCAGTGTCTCAACAAGACTGGGGCCTGATGTTCTGTTGCTCCTCCTGCCCATCAGACCGCAAGCCGGGCTTCGCCCGGCGGACAAACCCTTCGGCTCCGCTCAGGGCAGGCTAGGGGTTGCTGTCCCCACATGAATCGCTCTAGCGCCAGCGCTTGATTTGCGGCCAGAGTTGAGTGAGCGTGCCGAATTTCGCGCCGCGGCAGATAAACACATCGATTTGTTTCTCGAGCGCATAGGGATTGTCGGCGGATTCGCCGACGTACTCGACGTGGTCCCAGAGTTGTTCGAGGCGTTCCCGGTGGTCGTCGAGGACGATCATGCAGTTGCCGGAATAGCCGCGCGGTCCCCAGAGAAACCAGGTCTGATGGCCGCTGAGCGAGCGGGGCAGGCCGTAGCGGCGGCCCAGGAAGTCGATGGCGCCGGCCTGGCCGTAGTCCTGAGCGAAAATCCCGCAGGCTTCATCTTTGCGCTCATCCACTGAAAGGCGATTCCAGGCTACGGCGGTTTCGGCGACGATCTCCTCCCATCCAAATTGATCGGCGTACCACTGCGGCAGGGCGGCGCGGGCGTGGCTGTGTTCCATCACCGGCAGTTTCATCGGGAGATGCTTTGCGTAGGCGAGGAAGTTATCTGGAGAAAGAATGGGCACCACCACGGGGGCGAGGTGGGTGCCGCTGGCCAGGAGGATGATTACGATGGCAGCTTTCAGCCACCCGCGGCGCGGGCGAGAGTTTTCCGCACCCGTAGATTCGCGGCCGCTTTCTTTCAAACCATCGATGGCGGATTCGATCACGACTGCGCCGGCCGCGAGCAGCATGGGATAGACGGGAGCGAGATAGTAATTTTTTCCGTGAAGAACGAAGAAGACGGTGAAGCAAACCAAATAGCACCAGCCGAGCGCGCGGTAGGCCTTGAGTCGCGAAGAGAAAAGGAGCGCGAACAGTCCGGTGAGCCAGAGGGGCGCGGTGAAGGGATGAACCAGCAGGGTCTGCTGAAAGAAATATTGCGGCAGAGGGAGAATGACGTCACGGCCTTCGGCGCGGATGTTGTGCATCAGTTGGACGAAGGGCCAGTGATAGTGGATGTTCCAGAGGAGGTTGGGAAGAAAAATAAGGAACGCCGCCGCACCGCCGATCCAGATCCATGGGTTGAGAAAGACGCGGCGTTGCGCGGTGAGCAAAAGGCCGATGACCATGCCGAAGCCGAACAGGGCGATGGAATATTTTTCCTGCAGGCCGATACCGGCGACTACGCCGAACCAGAGCCAGTAACGAGGGGCGTTTTCTGTTCCGGCGCGCTTGATGGCGAGAATAGCGAAGTAAGCGCAGCCCATCCAGAGATTGGGTTCGAGGCAGTTGGTGCCGAGCAGGCTTCCGTTGGAAAGATATTGCGGCGCGATCACGACCGTGATTGCGCTGAGGAGCAGGGCAAAGCGGCGTCCGCCGAATTCGCGGGCGAGGACGGCGGTTTGCACGACGAGAAGAGAAGAGGCCAGTGCGGGAATGAAGCGAATGCTGCGGAGCGAGTCTCCGAGGACGGCGCGGCTGATGTGAATCAGAAAAGGAATCAGTGGTGGCTGGTCGACATAGCCCCAGGCGAGGTGATCGCCGCAGGCGATGTAGTTGAACTCGTCGCGAAAGTATCCGTAGCGGTTGTTGTAGTAGATGTGGAGGAGCAACTTGGCCAAAGCGATGGCCCAGATGATGGCCAGGCCGGAGGCTAGGAAAGATCCTGGGCCGCCTCTGCGTGCGGAGAGAACTGCGGGAGTGGCCATTGTGCCGACTATGATAGCGGCCGTCACGCGGAATCAGCAATGGGCTAGCTACTGCGGAACCACCACGAATGCGCCGTAGAATGCGCTAGAGGGAACGTAGTAGCTGCCCACAGCCTCCCCGAAGTCGTTCGCCGAAGATAAAAAGGTCGCAGAAGCTCCTGTGCCCGGGTATTGAAATGTTGTGAACAGAATGCCGTTGCTGCGTAGAACCGGGGGTGATGTCTGCCCAAGTGTTCCCCGAGTCTTTTGTAGCGAGGAGCTTGTCTGACATGTCGAGCCAGCCCTCGCTTTGTCTCAGGAAGCTCAATTCTGTCGCGGCCCCTAATGACGACACGAGGGCGACATTCTCGGCGACCTTTCCGTCCCGTCCTTCGGTATAGACCTGAACTCTCGTTTTTTGTGATTTCAGAAGCTCGCTGTGAACCGCAATCCAGGACGAGTCGGCCGTCTCGGAGATAAACACCCCTGGAAGGCGGGGGAGAACTCGGTCCTGCTTCCAAGTCCTACCACCGTCACCTGTACCGAACAGGACTAGCGTCGTCAAGTAGGGGCCTGCCACGGGACCCACCGAGTAATGGACGCTAAGAAAGCCTTGCTTTTCGCTTTTCAAAAACACTGGGAGGGAGATGGATTCACCGAGGTTCGGCTGTGTACCAGCAGCAATGGGTAACGAAACTTTCTGCCAGCTGTCTCCAGCGTCCCGCGTCACGAAGAGTTCCTGGTCATTCCCGCCCGCTATCCATCCGTTCGTGGGGGTTATAAAGAGGAAGTGATCGGAGGTCGGAGTGCCCTTGGTCGGAGTCCAGGTCCTGCCTCCGTCTGAGGTCCGGAGCATCTCGCCGGCGCTGGGATTGGCGGAGTTGGTCGCAATGTCCAGCAGTTCCCAGCCGTGCTGTGAGTCGATGAACTGGAGCCAACTTTGGCCAGAGAAGCCTGTGGAGTCCTCCAGATACTCCCTGGAGAAAGGAACCTTAATCTTTTCCTGCAGTACCGACCATGTCTCACCCGCATCGGTTGTGGAGGCGAGGGCAAAGCACCCCTCGTCGGCAAGCACATCGCGGTCGTCACCACACTTGAGCAGCACCCACCCCGTCGACGTGTCTAGAAAGAAAACTGAGGAGACGGCTTGCCCTTTGTGGTCAGCCTTCGGCGTGATGTCCTTCCACTGCGCGCCGCCGTTGGTTGTCCAGAAGAGTTTCTTGCTTGTTGCGGCCCAACCAACGTCAGGCGTGAGCAGTTTCATGGATTCGATTCTTCCTGTCGGCTGCGCCTGTGTGGCAGAACACACACAGAGTGTCAGTAAAAGCGAAAGAACGAGACGCAATTGCCTTGTTTGCATGGAACCTCCTGAGTTACGAAATCCACGAAACCTGATGAGCACACAGATACCCAGCCTTGGAAACTCGTTCAGTCATCTGGACGCCGCGAGGGAAGGGATGCGGCGACCGAACGGTGGGGATTATCTTCCATCCCATGCGACGCGTCAAGCGACAAAGGCCGTGTAGTAATGGCGCACAGGTACACCAAACGAAGGTAACGTTCCCTAATGATTACCTATATTTCGTGCCGATGGGCTTGTGGTAACGTTGGAATTACCGCATATTCAAAAGGCTTGAATAAGGTTTTTCGTCCACGTGTCTTCGTCGACTCGCAAACCGGGAATCCATATCGCATGGACCACGGTCACCTACCGCAGTGTGGCCTTGATGATCCTCGCCGGGGCGTTGCTTTTTCTGTTGGGGATGCGGTTCACTTTTCCGCAATTTACCGAGAACAGCATCAAGGCGGCAGACGGCGTGGCCAACAGAGTATTGGAGCGGGTGGCTGGGATGGCGCCGCCAGCGGGCAGTGGCACGTCCACGGCACAGCAAGCTCACTTCACGGCGCTCGACGGCACGGTGCGAGTGAAAAAGGGCAGCAGCAGTAGCTGGCTGGCGGCGGATTACAACGTCCCGCTGGATAAAGGTGACGTGGTGCAGACCGGGTCGGAAGGCATGGCCAAGGTGGTGTTCAACGATGGCACCAGCTACACCGTGAAACAGGATTCACTGATCGTGATTGAAGAAAACTCGGCCAACGATCAGCAGCAAACCAACGTGGCCGTGGCGGTGAGTACAGGCACGGTGGATCTTTCGACCGCGACTTACTCTCAAGGTTCGAAATCGCAGGTGATCGTGGCGGGAGCGACGGCGTCGCTGGCTCCCGAATCGACGGCGCAGGTGCACAACGATCCCAAACTGGATCAACACGAGATCCTGATGAAGAAGGGCGCGGGCGAAGTGACGCGCAACGGGGAAACGGTGCAGTTGGCCAACTGGGAAAAAGTGAGTTTCCAGGCGGCGGAGCCGCACATGGAGAAGGCGAAGGGTACGGGACCGCCGACGCCGATCTCTCCCGCGAACATGGCGCCGATCTTTACCTCGGGCGAGACCACGAAAGACGTGGAATTTTCCTGGACACCGATGGCGAATGCGGTGGCTTACCGGCTTCGTATATCGAGAAATCCCTACTTTTCTTCTACACTGGTAGATAAGAGAGTGAACACCGCGGACGTTTCAGTCACCAGCCTGGGCGAAGGTGCGTACTACTGGGTGGTACAGTCGTACGAAGCGTCAGGGAAAGAGTCGGTGGAGAGCGAGAAAAATCGCTTCACGATTATTCCCAAGGGAAAGCAGACGGAAGCGATCGATCTGGAACTGGATCCGTTCATTCAGCACGGACATGTGATCGAAGTAACCGGAAAGACCCAAATTGGGGCGCGGGTAATGGTAAACGGGCGGGAAGTGCCGATGATTAGTACTGACGGCACGTTCCATTACTTCACGCCGCCGCTGGGCCCTGGCGAAGCTGTGATTACGGTAACGGCGCAGACGTCGCAGGGCGGAGTGAACACGCAGCAGAAGAAAATTATCATTCAATAGGTTTGCGTAACAAGTTGGTGTAACCAAAGATCGTGCAAGCCGGGTTCGCCCGGAAACCGAACGTCGAATCGGCAAAAACGAGAGAAGAGTTCGTCATGTCAAGCAACGGGTTTCATTCATCGCGTTCCCATAACCTCCGGTCTTTATTTAGCCTGTTCTCGAGCGATCTGGCGATCGATCTGGGGACGGCCAACACCTTGGTGTACGCACGCGGCAAAGGCATTGTGGTGAACGAGCCCTCCATTGTCGCCATCAACAAGAACACCGGCGAAGTGGAGGCCGTGGGCAAGGAGGCGAAAGAGATGCTGGGCCGCACGCCCGGCAACATCGTCGCCATCAAGCCCATGAAGGACGGCGTGATCGCCGACTTCAAGGTCACCGAGAAGATGTTGAACTATTTCATTCAGAAGGCGCACAACCGGAAGATGCTGGTGCATCCGCGCATTGTGATCGGAGTGCCTTCGGAAATTACGCAGGTGGAAAAGCGCGCGGTCATGGACTCGGCGTATCGCGCCAAGGCGAGCGAGGTGCATCTGGTGGAGCAGGCCATGGTGGCGGCGATTGGGGCGGGCCTGCCGATTACCGAGCCAAGCGGCAACATGGTAGTGGATATTGGCGGGGGTACAACCGATATCGCGGTAATTTCTCTGAGCGGCATCGTGTACTCGCGTTCGGTGCGGATGGCGGGGAATCAGATGGACGAAGCCATCATGAATTATCTGAAGCGGAAATATAACCTGCTGATCGGCGAGCGCACGGCCGAGCAGATCAAAATGGAGATCGGATCGGCGCACCAGCTCGACAAGCCGATGACCATGGAGATTAAGGGGCGCAACCTGATTGAAGGCGTTCCGAAGACGATCACGGTGGACGATGGCGAGATTCGCGAGTCGCTCAGCGAATGTGTATCGACGATTATGAATGCGATCCGCGTGGCTCTGGAGCGCACGCCGCCGGAGCTTTCGGCCGACATCAGCGACCGCGGCATTGTGCTGACCGGCGGCGGGGCGCTGCTGAAGAATCTGGACAAGCGCATCCGGGAAGAAACGGGATTGCCGGTGTCCATTGCCGACGATCCGCTGTGCAGCGTGGTGTTGGGCACGGGCAAGATGCTCAGCGACTTCAAGCTGCTGCGGAAAATTTCGATTGAGTAGAAAACAGTTTCCAGTTTCCAGTTTCTAGTTTCCAGTTTTCGATGCGCTGGGCTTACTAGAAACTAGAAACCGGAAACTGGAAACTTCCTCCCATGGAATCCGTACTTGGCCGTTACCGCAATCTGACCATTCTGGTGGGAGTGTTATTTCTGCAGGTGCTGGGACTCGCGGTACAGGTCAAGCGCAGTGCGGACGCCGAGAACACGCGCCTGATCCGCATCTGGGCGGTGGACTTAATTACTCCTTTCGAACGCTGCCTGGTCTGGGCGCAAAACGGCAGCACCAATCTCTGGCACAACTATTTCTTTCTGCGCGGCGTGCGGGCGGAAAACCGCCAACTCAAACAGCAGATCGAGCAAATGCGCCTCGAGCAAGTGCGGCTGAGCGAAGATGCCGAGCAGGCTCACCGCTTGCAGCAGTTGCTGGCATTCAAAGAGCAGATCATCGCCAAGACCGTGCCGGCGCAGGTCATTGGATCGAGCGGCAGCGATCTTTCGCGGTCGATTTATATCGACAAAGGTTCGAATGAAGGCATTGCCACGGACATGGCGGTCATTACGGCTGGTGGCATCGTGGGGAAAGTGCTGCGCGTGTATCCTTCCACTTCGCTGGTGCTGATGATCAATGACCAAACCAGCGGCGTGGGCGCGATGCTGGAGAAGTCCCGGTTGCAAGGCGTGCTGAAAGGAACGCCTGATGGGGCAGTGATTCTGGAACGGGTGATGAGCGACGAGAAAGTCGCGCCCGGGGACACAGTGCTGAGCAGCGGCGGCGATCAGATTTTTCCCAAAGGACTGCCGGTGGGCACGGTGACCAAGGTGAGCCCGGGCAGGGAAATGTTTCTAAATATTCAAGTAAGGCCAGCGGCCGATCTGAGCCGTCTGGAAGAAGTTTTGGTAGTTACGGAGAAGCAAGAGCAGAATGCGGTGGTGGACAGCGGAGTACGAGTGCGAGCCGCCGATATTCTGGCGCAACGGTTGCCGTCGGTGCCGGACAAGCCCGTAGTACCTGCGGCAGCAGTTGCAGCGGGTGCGTCGGGAAACAGTACGGTTGGCGCGCCAGCTCAAAGTACGAACGCAGCTGTGAAGCCGCAAACTCCGGCAGCAGGTTCCGCGAAACCGGACGCTGTTCAACACGTCGCAACGCCGTCGACCACTAAGGTGCCGAGCGGCCTGTCTGCTGCCGCTCCAGCGGGCGCGAACGCTGCGAGCACGGGTAGTGCACACGGTGTTGACGCTAGCGGACAGCCAACGGCGAGCCAGGCTCCAAAGAAAACTGTCCCGAAGGCGGCTTCCGGCGATGCCGCATTAAGCGACGGTTCTCCCAACGCGGCTGGATCGAATGCCGCGAGTTCGCCCGCGAAGCCGGCCACCGTGCCACCTAAGCCTCCCGTCACACAGCCTAGTCCGCAGCCACCCGCAACGGAAGACGATCCCCACTAGCGTGCCCATCACCTACACATCTGGCGAGCAGATTGAGGTTTACCGGTTCAGCATTCCGGTGACGGTGGGCGTGCCCTTGCTGGCATTGTTTCTGCAGGCGTACGTGCCCAGGCGATTCCCGTTCTTTTCTATTTTCGATTTGCCGTTGCTGGTCACGATTTTTTTTGCCATGGCGCGGCGGAATCCGATTTCCGGGCTATTCACCGGAGCCGCGATCGGCCTGGTGCAGGATATGCTGGGCGCGTATCCCATCGGAATCTATGGCATCGCCAAGACCGTGGTGGGTTACGGGGCGTCGTCGCTGGGCGCGAAGCTGGACGTGGAAAACGCCGGTGCACGGCTGCTGGTCACGCTGGGATTTTATCTGGTACATGCGGCTGTCTATTTCACCGTGGCGCGAGGCATGGTGAACATGACCCTGAACTGGAGCTGGAGCCGTGGGATTCTGGCCGGCCTGGCCAACGCGGTTCTCGGCGTGGGACTGTATTTTCTGCTGGATAAGTTCAAGCAGAGAACTTGAAAACAGTTCTCAGTTCTCGGTTCTCAGTTCTCAGCAGAAGCCAAGTAGTGACCTACGTTACTTTTCGGCCACGCGCATCGGTGCGTCTAAGAGCTAGAATTGAGAAATATCTCTCACAAAGGGTTCATGCGCGCTACTCGCGCCGCAGGCGCCTAGCAACCGAGAACCGAGAACTGAGAACTGATGTTCGGTCGCGACGAAAAAGTATCGGCAATCCGCCTGACGGCGGCGCAGTACATGATCTTGGCCATCTTTCTTGTGCTGGCTTATGGATTGTGGCGGCTGCAGGTCATGCAGAGCGGCTACTATGCCTCGGCGGCAGAAAAGAACCGTATCCGCAATGTGCCGATTCTTGCGCCTCGCGGTAAAATTCTGGACCGCGAAGGGCGCATCATCGTAGACAACTATCCTTCGTTTTCCGCTTTGCTGCTGCGCGATTCTTCGCGCGATCTGAATGCTGACGCGGATCTGATTGCGGCAGGTCTGCATCTGGATGCGAACGAAGTGCGGGCGCGCATCCGCCATTTCGCTTCCATGCCGCAGTATCAGCCGATCTTTCTCAAGGAAGACATCACGCAGGATGAGCAGGCTTTCATCGAGGCGCATCGCAACGAACTGCCCGAGCTGGATACGATCAGGGCGGACCGGCGGCTGTATCCGCGCAACGGGTTCATGGCGCACCTGATCGGCTACGTGGGCGAAGTGACGGAAGACATGCTCAACCAGCCGCAGTTCGAGCTTTATAACCCGGGCGATGTGGTGGGAGTCTCCGGCGTCGAGCGGCAATACAACAATGCGTTGATGGGCAAGAACGGAGCGCGGCAGGAACTGGTGAACAGTCATGGCCGCGAAGTGGGGCTGCTCGGGGAAACGGATGCGATCCCCGGAAAGCAGTTGAAGCTCACAGTCGACATTGACTTGCAGATCGCTGCCGAGGAAGCGCTGGAAGGCAAGAACGGGGCCATTGTGGCGATGGATCCGCATACCGGGGAAATCCTGGCGATGGTGAGCCGGCCCACGTTCGACCCCAACGATTTCGCGGTGCGGGTCTCGCGCGACGAATGGAACAAACTGGTGACTGACCCCGACAAGCCGCTGCTGAACAAGGCGATTCAGGCGCAGCTTGCTCCGGGGTCGACTTTCAAGGTCATTATGTCGGTCGCGGGCTGGCAGGAAGGAATTGCACAAGAACTGCACGTGAACTGCACGGGCGGTGCGGAGTTTTTCGGACGCCGGTTCGGCTGCTGGGTGAAAGGCGGGCATGGCCCCGTCAGTCTGGAGAAAGCCATCTACCAGTCTTGCGACGTCTTCTTCTATACGCTGGCCGAAAAGTTAGGCATCGACCGCATTGCTAAATATGCCACCGCTTTCGGCTTGGGCCAGAAAACCGGAATCGACCTGCCCAACGAAGTCAGCGGCGTGATGCCGTCGGAAGAGTGGAAGATTCGCAACTTCAAACAGAAGTGGTTCGCCGGGGAAACGATTTCCGTCGGTATCGGCCAGGGCGCGGTCGCGATCACGCCGGTGCAGCTGATGCGAGCTATTTCGGCAATCTCCATGGGCGGCCGCATGGTGGTGCCGCACGTAGTCGACCCTCAAGGGCTTCCTGGCGGATACGTCGAGACCAGTCACGTTACGGAAACGAAGCTCGTTCCCATCGATCCGAACGGGTGGACTTTCATTACCGATGCGATGTCGCGGGTTCTGCTGCCGGAGGGGACAGCTCCCTCGGCGCATATTCCTGGGATTGATATAGCCGGCAAGACGGGATCGGCGCAGATTGTTTCGCTGGCTACGCGCGCGAAGTTCAAGAACAGTGAAGCTCTCAATCAGAATGGATGGTTCGTTGGATTCACTCCGCGGCGCAATCCCGACATCGTGATCTGCGTCTTGTTCGAAGGCGGAGAGCATGGAAGGCTGGCGGCGCGTCTGGCGACGCAGGTGCTCAAGGCCTACGTCGACAAGCAGAAGCGGATACCGAACAAGATGGTGGAGAAGCCGAAGAGCGATGGCACAGTTGACATGGGCGCGCTGTGGACCGCGCCCCAGGGCGACAAGCTGGAAGGTGGAAGCTTCGTGTTGGAGTTGCCGAAGAAAGCATCGGCACTGGCGACTGCTGCGCCGGGGATGTATTGAGTATGAGTAATTGGCGAAACGGTCTTCGGGAAGAGCTAGGAGCTAAAAGCTAGAAGCTAGAAGCTAGAAGCTAGAAGCTGCTTTTATGTCACGTTACGTTTCATATCGCGATTTCGACTGGCTGCTGCTGGTCTTTGTGCTCATGATCTGCGGGCTGGGCGTGATGGAGATCCGCAGCGCCACCATGCACACCAAGTTCGCGGGTTCCCACATCAGGCAGATCTACTGGGTTGTGGCCGGCGTGGGGATGATGTTCTTGATCAGTCTGGTCAACTATCAGGCTCTCTTGGACAGAATCCACTGGTTTTACATTGCTGCGATCGCTTCGCTGATGGCGGTGATGATATTTGGACAGAAATACTTGGGTGCGAAGCGCTGGATCAAGATGCCAGGCGGCAACCACTTCCAGCCTTCGGAATGGGTGAAGCTGATCCTCATATTGGCGATGGCCAAGTTTTTTGCCGACTTGCGGCATCGCGAGCTTTCCTGGCCGGATTTTATGAAAGCCGGAGCTATCGTGGTGATTCCAATGCTCCTGGTGTTGAAACAACCTGACCTGGGGACGGCCCTCACTTATATTCCTATCGCAATCATGGGAGTCTTCCTGGGTGGAATGCAGTGGAAGCAAGGGTTGGCCGTGACTCTGGTTGCGGGTGTAGCAGTGGGCGCGGTATTCTTCGTTCCCCAGGTTCACGTTCTGAAGTCTTATCAGAAGCAGCGGCTTACAAGTTACCAGCACCCGGAAGACGATCCTCAGGGGTCGGGGTATCAAGTTGAGCAATCCAAGATTGCCGTGGGTTCCGGCGGCCTGTGGGGCGGAAAAGGCTCGCAAACACACGGCGCTTTCCTGCCAGTTCCCCAAACGGACTTTATTTTTGCGGCATTTTCCGAGGAGCATGGATTCGTGGGCGCGCTGGGGGTTCTGCTGTTATACTTCATTGTGCTGATGCGTTTGACGCAGAACGCGCAAACAGCGCCCGACCGCGCTGGCACGTTCGTGGTGATGGGTGTGGTGGCTGTGCTTAGCTTTCATATCCTGGTCAATGTCGGCATGGTGGTCGGTTTTATGCCGGTCACCGGAATACCTCTGCCGCTGATGAGTTACGGTGGGTCTTCCGTTCTGTTCATGTTCCTGGCGCTGGGGATGGTCATGAATGTTCGTATGCGCCGGTTTGTGAATTAGCTGGGTTCACCAAGATTGGGTGAGCCGGCTAAGGGACCATGAGGTTGGAACGGGAAGTTTGCAGTGGGAAGACGGTGGAGAGCAGTCGCTGCGCTGTTTCGGCGCAGCCCCAAAAATATCGATCGCCCTCGCGTAAAGGGGGCATTTCACCGGCCAGTCGAGCAGTCGAAGGCCGGGCAGGATTGAAGCAATAAAGCTGCTGGCAGGGAAACGGCCCCCCGACCGGAAACGGTCTGAGAGTGCGGTCACAAACCCGGCAGACGAAAGCGAATAAGTGCAGAAGATACCCAAGCTTGTGCAACGGACGCGGTCAGGGAGCAACCTCCCGAGCCCCGGCCGTCCCCGATCCGGGGCCAGCATCGCGACGCTCGATCCTCCCGTTTCCTTCCTCGCTTCGCCCCGGTGAAGCCCGTCCATTAGGACGGGACCGGAGTGTCCATGAATAAAGAGTTGTTTGTTTCTTCCACGCCACACGAAACCAAAGTGGGGATGGTGGAAGACGATCTGCTCGCGGAAATCTACCTCGAGCGCGAAAATGAATACACCCTCGCGGGGTCCATCTACAAAGGCCGTGTGACCCGCGTGCTGCCTGGCATGCAGTCGGCCTTCGTCGATATCGGGCTGGAGCGCGATGCCTTCTTGTACGTTTCCGACTTTATGGAGTTGGAAGAGCACGACGAGGATGTGACGGACGTGGTGCCGGCTGGTCGCGGAGTGCAGGATATGCGGACTCCTCCGCCTCGCCTGGAAGGTGAGACTTCCGGCATGTCAGCGCCTGAAGGAGACAGCGCGGCCGAAACGGCAACGAAGTTTGAGGCCGAAGCGAGCCGGGATTTTGACGGCACCGAAGAACACGCGGACAGCCAAGCATCGATAGCAGCCTCTGGTTCGGCGGATCCTTCCTCCGGCAGAGATTCCCAAGAGCGCGAACGCGGAGGTTTTCGCGGGCGCCGCCGCCGCCGTGGCGGACGTCGGGATGGACGCGGCGAGGGTCGTGACCGGAGTGCGGAGCCGCGATTGCCAGCGCCTGCGGTGGAGAGCGCCCCTCCCGCTACGGCGCCTCGTCCCCAGGAGCCGGGCAGGAGCCAGTTTGGGCCGCCAGCCGGATACCAGCCGATGTTGCTTCCTGGAGAATCGATTTCCAAATACCGGGGATTGACGCCGCCGCCGGCGGCGCCGCCATCGCGTCCGCATGAAGATCGCACATTGGAAGACCGCGCATTTGAACCCGAGGCGCGCGTTGACGCGGCCGTGCCCATCGCCGCCACTTTTCCTGACGATGAACCTATCTTTGCCAGTCCGGTCGTTGCCAGTCCAACTCCCCATGCTCAAGCGCAGCCTGATCGGGAAAAACTTGTAGAGTCGGCCGCAACTTCGGTGGACTGGAACCGTGAATTCCATCGGCGGGATGCCGAAAGCACCGGTGCGGCCATCGCTGTTCCCGCACTTCCACAGGCGAGTCGGATGGTTCAAGAAGTTGCCGACGAACCAGATATCGACGAACCAGATATCGACGAACAGGAGGAGACTGCTGATGTCCCTCAGCATTCGGCTCCGGCGGCTCCGGCTCCTGAACAGGGCGCGGCTTTCGCCGCTCCCGGGACGCTGGAAGAAGAAATCATCGACGAAGAAGAAGCGGACACGGTGCGCTACGAACAATCCTCCGATGAAGGCTACGACGAATTTGAGGAAGAGACGCGGGCGGCCGGCCAGCAAGGTTTGGAGACGGGGCCGCGCGAGTTTCCCGATGTTCGCGATACGGTAGCTGAGATCCACATGACGTCTTTGGTGGAGTCGGGAGTGGCGCCCGCGGAAGGCGCTGCGGCAGAGACCGAGGAAGACACCGAGGAATTGGAACTGGAAGAAGCACAAGCGCAAGCGGAGGCATTGCTCGACGCAGAAGCGCGGGGAACCGGCGCGGTGGATGCCCGGGCTGAGGTTCGCGCTCCGGCGGGAACGGCGGGTTATACGCAACGGGCGCCGCGTCCACGGCCCGGTTTCGATCGCCAGCGCGGCGGACGCCGGGCAGGTGGGCGCCGCTTTCCACGGCGCGAACAGCAAGAGGTTCCGAAGATCAGCGATTTGCTGAAGGAAGGCCAGGAAATTCTGGTGCAGATTGCCAAGGAGCCCATTGGCAAGAAAGGCGCGCGCATCACCAGCCACATCGCCCTGCCGGGAAGGTTCCTGGTCTACATGCCGACGGTGAATCATACGGGAGTTTCGCGCAAGATCGCGTCGGATGAGGAGCGCCAGCGGTTGAAGCGCATCGTGATGAGCGAGCGCGATAACGGACATGGAGGCTTCATCGTCCGCACCGCCGCTCAGAGTGCGAGTGAAGAAGAGCTGCGGGCTGACATTCGTTTCCTGAAAGGCCTGTGGAACGACATTAAGACGCGCGCTGAGGCCTCCAAGCCGCCGGCGCTGATTTATCACGATCTCAACGTGGTCGAGCGCGTGTTGCGCGATCAGGTCACCAGCGACTTCTCCGTAATCTGGGTCGATACCGAACCGGAATACGAACGCATTCTGCGCTTCTTCAACCGCTTCCAGCCCGGCCTGGTGAAGCGCGTGAAGCTCTATACCAAGGAGACGCCGCTGTTCGAGCAGTTCGGCCTGAAAGATGAGATGGATAAGGCGCTCAAGTCCAAAGTCTGGCTGAAGAGCGGCGGCTACATCGTGATCAACCAAACCGAGGCGCTGGTGGCCATCGACATCAACACCGGCAAGTACGTGGGCAAGACCTCGCGCCTGGAAGACACCATCGTCAAAACCAACGTGGACGCAATCAAGGAGATCGTGCGGCAGATTCGCCTGCGCGATCTGGGCGGCATCATCATCATCGACTTCATCGATATGGACGAGCGCCGCAACCGCCAGCGCGTGATGCAGGCCCTCGAAGAGGAACTCCGCCACGACCGCGCCCCGTCGAAAGTTCTCCAGTTCAACGATTTCGGCCTGGTCGCCATTACCCGCAAACGCGTGAAGCAATCGCTCGAACGCACCATCGGCGCGCCTTGTCCCTATTGCCAATCCACCGGCTACGTAAAGTCGCTCACCACCGTGGCGAACGAAATCTACGTGGAGATGCGCAAGATCGCAAAGCATTTGGAGCACGAAGACGTAATGCTGCGCGTGCATCCCGATGTAGCCAAAGAATTGAAAGCCAACAACGGCCGCCTGCTGAACGAGATGGAAGAACTGACTAAGCGCACCATCATCGTGAAGAGCGATCCCGCGCTGCACCAGGAGCAGTTCGATATCAACTAGCTGTCAGCGATCAGCGATCAGCCGTCAGCAAAAGTGCCCATGTGGGGACAGCCGCCCTCGGCTGTCCGCCGAGCAAAGCTCGGCAGTTGCCTGCGCCACAAATTGGTGCCGAAGATCAGACATGCTTTGAAAGGGCGCGGCTTCCAGCCGCGCCGGCCAGCTTACAATGGAGCAGAACAACGGTTAAGTGTCTTGTGTAAGAGGCCATGCGCGATGACGCCAATTCTAAAGAACCGGAAACCGAGAGCTTGGAAACTGAGAACTGCTTCTAACTCCCCGGGTGCGCCAGAGCCTTCACGGCCAGATCGCAGCGGCCGCGTAGTTTCTGCACGGTTTCGTGAATGGCTTTTGCCGATGGACCGGCGCCGCCGTTTTCCGCCATCTTCGCAATCGCTGCAGCTTCCTCCGTAGCGGTGCTCGCAATATCGAGCAACACGACCAGCGCATCCGCGTGCAGCTTCCACAACGAGGACATGCTCTGGCTGCGCTTGAGTTCTTCGAGTTCCGTGTTGACTCTTGCTACGCATGAAACCAGGCGAATGAGCGTGCGAGCGATATCCGCACGAAGGCTCTTTTCCTCAAGGAAGCCGGCATTGTAGGCATCGGCTTCCGGTGCAGTCAGCGTTAGATTGAAGAAACGCATGGGCACAATCTGGCGGTATTTGGGATCGGCCACGCGAACGAACACGCGGATCGATTCCTCGACGCGGCGTAATTTGCCTTCCTCCACCGAGATTTGCTGGGCAGTGATGACGGGCGGCTGAAATGCCTGAGCAGGGGCCGGTACTTTTGCCGCGGCTACTCGCGCGCTTTTGGCGGCAGCGGCCGCCCCACCAGATGCGGGCATGCCACGTCCGGCGGTGGGCGCGAGCAACGACTTGCGAATCGGTGGCCGCCGGTCGAGTTCCTTTTTTAACTTGGAAACCCTCCGGAATTTTTCCAGCGCGCTGCCATAGTCGGCTTGGAGCATTTCTTTTTGCTCGATCGCGGCCACGTGTTCGACCGTGACTTCGACACCGTCGACTGTACTCAGGATGCTGCCACCCATTTCGTCGAGAGCTTGCGCGAACTGTTTGATCTCTCCCAAAGCCTTGGCAAACAGCTCATCAAACCGCGCGCCGAATGCGGCATTGTGGGCAGCCACGGTCGCCAGCACGCCAGGATGATAGAAGGAAGAATCCAGCCAGCGTTTCAACTCGCGCACCCGGGAAACGATTCCGGAATCGATCAGCGAATTGAAATCACGGTAGCGGGCAATCTCTTCGCGCAACGGATCGAAGTTTCGCAGCAGTTGCACATGCTCTTCCGGAAGCGAAGGCACATCCGTATCGGCCAGAATCTCGATGAGGGCAATTTCGAACGGAGAAAGAGGCAACGACCCATCCAGTCCGTAGCCTTGCTGCTGCCATTGGCCATGGACGCGGGGATGGCGATAGAGAAAAGTTGAAATCAGGTCAGTCTTGTCGCGATTGATTTCGCTGGGCTCGCGGCGCCGCACGAAGTAGCGAAGCAGGGCCTCGGCCACTTCCGAATCCGTGTCTGGCGTAAGCGCTTGCCGCAACATCGCGGGGCTGATCGCCATGTCAAGCACATGCAGCCAGCGATACATGCGCGCGAGAGTTTCCGGCAGATCCCGGTCAATATGGCGAAGCGCAAGCTCGTCGAGCCCGCCCGGAAGGGGAACCTCGCCGCCGAGCAAGTCGCGCAGCAGCTTCTGATAAAAACCCTGGACAGTCGCCAGGATGGCTAACTCAAATTTAAGATCCTCGGCCAAGAAACGCTCCGCGAGCGAGATTCTCCCCGTCGGTTGAGGGAATTCTTTACTGCTGTCTAAGTAAAGACGAAAGTCACCGGTGCCGCAAGTTACTACCGGAGCGGCACTGTTAAGCGCCGGCTTGCGCTTTCCGGAAGTGCATGGACTTCCGCGCGCGGCGCGCGCGCTTCAGAAGGCTTGTTCAGAAGGCTTATTCAAAAAACCACGGTCTTATTTCCATAAAGCAGAACCCGGTTTTCGACGTGCCAGCGGACCGCGCGCGACAATACGACCTTCTCCAGGTCGCGGCCTTTGCGGATGAGGTCTTCGACGGTGTCGCGATGCGAGACTCGGACCACGTCCTGCTCGATGATGGGACCGTCGTCCAAAGCCTCGGTGACATAGTGGCTGGTTGCGCCGATCAGCTTTACGCCGCGCTCGAAGGCTTGATGGTAGGGTCGGGCGCCGATGAAGGCGGGCAGGAACGAGTGGTGAATATTGATGATGCGTTGTGGGTAGCGGTTGACGAAATCGTTCGAGAGAATCTGCATGTAGCGCGCCAACACCATGAAGTCGGCTTTGTGGTCCTCGATTAGCGATTGGATTTGTTGTTCCGCTTGCCGCTTGTTGTCTTTTGTGATGGAGATGACGGCGTAGGCAATCTTGTAGAAGTCGGCGATGGGCTGGTTGTCGGGGTGGTTGGAGATGATCAGCGGGATGTCGCAGGCGAGTTCGCCGCTCTGGTGGCGGTAGAGTAGATCGACGAGGCAATGATCGTACTTCGAAACAAGAATGATCATGCGCGGGCGGTGCGAGGATTGCGCCAGCCGCCAGTTCATCTGAAACTTTTCGGCGATGGGCGAAAATTGCTTGGTGAAGTCAGCGAGATCTTTATCGGTGAGATCGATGTCGAAATCTTTGGGATCGAACTCGACGCGCATCAGGAAAAGGCCGGACTCTTCGTCGGCGTGTTCATCGGCGTGCAGGATGTTGCCGCCGTGGCGGTAGACGAAGTCGGCGATGGTGGCGACTTCGCCCTTCTGGTCGGGGCAGGAGATGAGGAGGATGGCGGAATTCTTCATAGTCTAGAAGGGCTGCGCGGTCAGCGGGCTTTCTTGCGTTCGTTCTCTGCGATCCGCGCCTTCAGCAATTTCTTAAGAAGAGTGGCAGGAAGAGGCTTGTCCGGTGCGAAGCGGATGGTGCCTTTCGAGGTTTGGAAGGCCTTGAGTTCGTTCTTGAACTCTACGGTCGGCCCCGCGCCAGGGAAGAGGCTGCAATGATCCGAGAACGCGGCGAAGGACGCGAGCATTCCTTTGTATTTGAAGGTGGGGATGCCATAGCTGATGCCCTCGGTCGCCTCGGGTGGCGCGATAGTCCGAATGACGGCGCGAACTTTCTGCAAGGTGGTGCGGGCGGGTTCGGGGACGCTGGCAAGATATTCGTCCACCGAGTTGCTGATGGTCTTGGGTTTGGGGGCTGAGCCGCGTTTGGCTGATTTTGTTTTCTTCATGCGAATCGCACCAGAAGTTTCGTTTCAAGTTTACGCCCGAGGTGTCCTGTTTTGCGTTCTTGGATCGAACTCGACGCGCATTCGGCGCAAGCAATAGTCCCGCGGGCTGCGGAAGGGAACTTGCGCGCAGTTGGTGTTGGGGGGGCAATCGAGCCCAACCGGGTCAATGAGCGTAATGGCCTGATTGCAACAGTCAGCCCCGCCACTCGGTCATATCGCCGGTTGCCGAAATCGTGTCAGCAAGATTACTGTGGGCATCATGATCTCGATTCGGGCTGCAACAGAGCACGACGCCGTCGCAATCTCGCATGTGCACGTGCAAAGCTGGCGGACGACCTACGCTGGCATCGTCCCCGAGGAATACCTCGCCACTTTGAACGAGGCAGAGCGTGTGCTCCTGTGGCGAGACCAGCTCACCCGTGACATACGGGTCTATGTCGCCGATCTGGACGGAGAGATTGTGGGTTTTATCAGCGGAGGGGCGATTCGTGACCGAGTCCAGACATACGATGCTGAGTTGTATGCAATCTACCTGTTAGAGCAGGCGCAGCGACAAGGGATCGGAACAGCTCTTCTCAAAGAGCTTGCAGAATCGCTGTTGGGCAAAGGCTTCACAAGCATGATCGTTTGGGTACTGGAGAAGAATCCCTCGAGACACTTCTATGTGAGATCGAGGGCGCAGATCGTCACATCCAAAGACATCCAAATCGGGGGTGTGACGCTATCTGAAGTATCCTACGGGTGGCCCGACCTTCAAGCGATCATATCGCCCAAATAGTGGCATTTCCGTGTTCTCTCCCACCGAGACGTTTGCGTTGTTGGCGTAACATCGCCATTTCACTTATTGACCCGGCCGCGCCACCCAGAACCAGGTTCTTGCGCGAGTTGCAGCTTTAGCGCCTCAATTCCTTCAGTATTTCCCGCGCAGCATTGGCTCCCGAGCCTCCGGTCAAGCCTGCGCCCGGATGCGTCCCACTGCCGCACAAATATAGATTTTCAATCGGTGTCTTGTAGCGCGCCCAGTCGAGCAGCGGGCGCATGGTGAAGAACTGGTCGAGGGCCAGGTCTCCGTGGAAAATTTGGCCGCCGGTTAATCCGTAGACGTCTTCGAGATCTTGCGGCGTGATGATCTGGTGAGTCAGGATCATCTCGGGAAGGTTGGGCGCGTATTGCGAGAGCGTCTGCACCACCGTTTGACCGAGGGCCTTGCGCTGGCTTTCCCAATCGCCTTTCAGCTTGTAGGGCGCGTACTGCATGTAGATCGACATCACGTGCTTGCCTGCGGGCGCGAGCGTGGGATCGGTCAGCGACGGGATCGTGGCTTCGAGATAGGGCTGGCGCGAGAAGTTGCCGTACTTGGATTCGTCGAAGGCGCGCTCGAGGTAGTCGATTTCGGGGCCGATGTGAATGCGGCCTTTGAGTGCGTTGCCGTCTGCGTTTTTCAGAGCGGCAAAAGTTGGCAGTCCAGAGAGCGCGAGGTTCACTTTTGCGACCGTGCCATTGCCGCGGTAATGCTGCAACTTCTGCACGAAGTCGGGAGAAAGATGTGTGGGATCGGTGAGCTTGAGCAGGGTGCGTTTGGGGTCGGCGTTGGAGATGACAGCGTTAGCGCTGATTTCTTCGCCGGTGCCGAGAAGCACTCCCGTAGCAGCGCCATCCTTGACGCGAATCTCGATGACCTCGGACGCGGTGCGAATCTCGACGCCGGCTGCTTTCGCGGCGGAGGCCATGGCTTGGGTGAGCGCACCCATTCCGCCAGCCGCGAAGAACGAGGAGCCGGCGGGATGAGAATCGCCAGCGGCGCGGATCAGCAACTGCAGAGCGCTTCCCGCCGACCACGGGCCGAGGAAAGTTCCGAAGATTCCGCGAGCCACGATTACGGCTCGCAACAATTCCGTCTCGAAATATTCCGCTACCAGATCGGCCACGGCCATAGGGCCCCAACGCAAAACGCGGTACATATCTCGCTTGCCGAGGTTGCGGAGGGCGCGGCCGGTCTTCAACATGCTCCAGAGATCGCCGCCGCTGGGGTGGTCGATATCGGGCGGCGTGGTCGCGAGAACTTCCGCGATTACTTTGCTGATCTTGCCGAGCGATTTCTCGAACTCAGGATACTTGAGCGCGTCTTTTTGTGAGAAGGCGGCGATGGCTTGTGCGGACTTGCTCTCGTCTCGATAGAGAGAAAGCGCGCGGCCGTCTGGTGAAAGCGCGGTGACGCAGGTCTCTGGCGTGATTAGCCTCAGGCCATGTTTTTCCAATTGCATGTCGCGGACGATGTCTGGACGAATGGGGCCGGCGGCGTGCGCCAGCGTGGAGCAGCGGAATCCGGGATGAAATTCGTCGGTGATGGCGGCGCCGCCGACTTGCTCACGGCGTTCGAGCACGAGCGGCTTGAATCCGGCTTTCGCCAGGTAGAACGCGGTGACCAGCCCGTTGTGGCCGCCGCCGATGATGACTACATCGCGCTTCGTCTCGGGCATGGTTAGGCGGCTCCCTTGATGTCTTTCAAAATCTCCAAGGCCGCCAGACGCCCCGGCGCGCCCATGATGCCGCCGCCGGGATGTGTGGCCGAACCGCACATGTAGAGATTCTGAATGGGCGTGCGGAAGCGCGCATAACCGGGCGCTGGACGCAGGAAGAAAAGCTGCTCCAGCGAAAGTTCGCCTTGAAAGATATTGCCTTCGCTCAGTCCCCACTCGCGTTCGAGATCGAGCGGCGTGATGACTTGCCGGTGGAGGATGATGTCTTTGATGTTGGGTGCGTACTCGGCGATGGTGTTGACGACGGCGTCGCCGAAGGCTTCCTTCTGATCGTCCCAGTTGAGGCCGGGGCGCAGTTTGTAGGGTGCGTACTGCACGAAGCAGGAGAGCACGTGCTTGCCCGGCGGCGCGACCGAAGGATCGGTGAGCGAAGGGATGACCATGTCAATGTATGGTCGGCGCGAGAAGTTGCCGTACTTGGCGTCGTCGTAGGCGCGCTCCATATATTCGACTGACGGCGAGATGGACATCGCGCCGCGCAGGTGCGCGCCGGGTCCGGGCATACATTTGAAGTTCGGGAGACCATCGAGCGCCATGTTTACTTTGCCGGACGAACCGCGGTATTTGAAGCGGTTGATGTCTTCGAGAAAGTCGGCGGGAAGGTGCTCGGCTTCGATGAATTTGTTGAAGGTGAGTCGCGGATCGACGCTCGAGGAAATTGTGTCCGCATAAACTTCGTCGCCGTTGGCGAGGATGACGCCCTTGGCCTTGCCGTTCTTGACGATGATCTTCGCGATGGCGGCCTGGGTGCGAATCTCGGCACCGGCTTCTCGTGCCGCATCGCCGATGGCGTTTGAAATTGCGCCGGTGCCGCCGCGCGCAAAGCCCCAGGCGCGAAACGCTCCGTCAATTTCTCCCATGTAGTGGTGCAGCAGAACGTAAGCGGTGCCGGGCGAGCGCACGCCGAGAAAAGTTCCGATGATGCCTGAAGCCGACATTGTTGCTTTGAGCACGTCGGTCTCGAACCATTGATCGAGAAAATCGATGGCGCTCATGGTCATGAGCTGGACCTGGTTGTACTTGTCGTTGCTCGACATGCCCTGGAAGCGGCGTCCGATGAAGAGCAGCTTCATCAGTTCGCGCGGGTTGAGCGTGTTGGGATCGGGCGGGACCATGCTGAGGATTGGTTTTACGAAGCGGCACATGGCTTGCATGGCTTTGCCGAATTCGTCGTAGGCTTCGGCATCGACGCGGGAGTGGCGGGCGATCTCGCGATGCGTCTTGCCGTGGTCGTTCACGCGCCACAGGTAATCGCCGCTGGGCATGGGGGTGAACGTGCCGTCGAGCGGGAGAATTTCGAGGCCGTGGCGCGGGAGGTCGAGGTCGCGGATGATTTCCGGCCGCAGCAGCGACACGACGTAGGAGCAGACCGAGAACTGGAAGCCGGGAAAGACTTCTTCTGTGCAGGCCGCGCCGCCGAGGACGTGGCGGCGTTCGAGCACCAGAACTTTCTTTCCGGCACGCGCCAGGTAGGCGGCGTTGACGAGGCCGTTGTGGCCGCCGCCGATCACGATTACGTCGTATGAGTTAGCCATAAGCTCTTAGCCTTTAGCTGTTCGCTTGCTGGTTGAGAATGGAGACGAGGAATATTAGCGCAGTTTTGGGGCGCGCGTTAGAGGCCGCTGGGAAGGACGCTCCAGCTACGGAGGACGTTCGACAAGATTGGCATGATTGAGGGCATGGCTAGAGTCGAACGGCCATTCTATCGGGAATGGAGGGTGTTTGTCTGCAAGATTAGCCGGCATTGAGATTTGTTGCGCGCGAGATCCCTCGCTCCGCCTGAAGGACGGCTGCGCTCAGGATGACGCAGCGAAGTTGTTCGCAATCAACTTTCAATACCGCTTCTCGGCGTCATCCCGAAGTCCCGCGTTTTCTCCAGCGGGGCGAGGGATCTCCCGCTGATCAGCTGCGAGTCCTGGCTTGTACACATTCTCCCCTCGATAAGAGTGAAGGCGGTGTCAAGGACAAAAATATCCTGTCGGTGTTTTTGGCACCGCTTTTTTGCCAGAGAGGTTGAGGACCAAGACTCTGGAAATCTCACGCTGAATCACTCACCGGTGGTGATCTTCTCCCGAAGATCGTTCCACCAACCATCGATTCGGCCTAAACATCAACCATGATTCTTCTATGCGAACATCCCGCCTGGCGCGGGATGCGAGAGCGCCCAATCAGTCCAACGGTCTAGCTTGCGCC
>CZKH01000001.1_pt1 | contig 134815 bp, 131 predicted proteins | sample 682611 | NCBI WGS metagenome assembly CZKH01 (sample SAMEA3539301, study PRJEB10725) | soil metagenome | biome: tundra; feature: field; material: soil | place: USA | collected 2010-05 | depth 0.15 m | reverse complement strand
GTTGCACTTTCTGCGATTCGTCATAAAGCTTGTCGGTGGTCGCCGTGCTCATAAACGGCAACGGCGAAACCAAAGACCGTGCTTCCAGGTAGTAGAACCACGCATTGTGCGTCTGTCCCTTGGTGTGGAGTTCCCGCGCCCGGGTGACGAACCAATCGCTGTCGTGCCCCGCGATTTGCGCCGCCTTCATGTAGAGGCCGCCCACCTTCCATTCGGAACCTTGCTGCTGCAGGATCCACGAAACTGTATGCGGACCCTTCGAGGAAGATACGTCAAGGATGACCACCCCATACTTTCCAGGCGGCAGATTGTTGAGGTAGAAAGCCGCGCTGTCAGCCGTCTGGCCGTTCTTGCCAAAAACTCCGCAGTAAAATTCAGCGCGCGGAATTGGAGCCGTGCCATCGGCTTCCAGCAAAAAGGTAGGACGAGCCGTCGCCTTCGAACCAGTCAAGGCGCTCTGGTTGTCCTTGATCGTCGTCTCGATCCCGGAAAAGTCCGCAGCGAGGCTCGGGATCGCTGCCTGGCGAAGCGAGGTCGTATCGCCTTTCGCCAAGAGGTCGAAGTAGCGCTGACCAGCGGACACCAGAGCGGTCCGCGTGGCGGGCTCCATATCATTGGCGGTAGTGCAATTTTCAGCAACTACGGTTGTCGCGCAGCCCATCATCGCCGCCAGCGCGGCACAACCGAGGACTAGATTCCTCTGCCCCATCGTGGCAACCCTTTTCCTTGCCAAGTAACTTTTCCAAAACCATCCTGCGTCAAACACTTTGCTTCTCCACCGAAGAGAAATTGTACGCTCTATAGGAACCGTAGAAAGCGCAAGAAGTTGCACATGCCGTGCACCGCCCGAAATCAAAGGTCGGCCTGCAAGAGTATAAAGTCAATACGTTCTATCGGGTAGAGAACTGCGGGGTTGTGGGCGCACCGGAACTTTAGCTCGAAAAGCGGTGCTAGAATTGCTGTTAGTAGCCTTACCGTCTCCCAGATAGAAAGCCATTGCAGTCAGGAGTTGTTATGAGCTTTAAGTTAACGGTCACGGGATTATTGCTGGTGGCGGTAGTGTCTCTGCCCATCGCAGCACGCGCGGATACGCCAACGGCGCATCGCGTACACAGCAAGAAAAAGAACCTGCCGCCCCCGTTGCCCTCGGGAACGCAAGGTCCCGTGCCCCAGGTTCCGCTGGATGCCATCCCGGCGGTTGCACCGCAGGTCACCTTTGAAGATGGGCTGCTCACGATTGTCGCGCCCAACTCGACGCTGGGCGACATTCTGCGTAGCGTCCGCAAGCATACCTCAGCCGACATCGAAATTCCGGCCACCGCCAGCGAGCGCGTAGTCACCCGCTTGGGTCCGGCGCCCGCCCGGGAAGTGATGGCCGAACTGCTGAACGGATCGCGCTTTAACTACATTTTGCTGGGATCGCCGGCAGATGCTAACGCGCTGGTGCGAGTCGTATTGGTGGCCAAGACACCGGACACACCGAGTGGTCAACCCGTCCAAGCTGAAAACGGCGCGGCTCCTGCTCCGGTAGCCAATGCGGCGGCGGCTCCAGAAGCGGAGGCGGAAGAGACCACTGACGAGAGCGCGGATCAGAGCGCAGCGGAGGCTGAACAACCTGCGACTCCTCCGGACCAGCCGGGAGTGAAGACTCCGCAGCAATTATTGCAGGAGATGCAGCAGCGCCAGCTCATGATGCAGCAGCAACAGGCCAATCAACCGGGCACCGGCATCTACCCACCGCCTCCGGGCATACCGGTTCCGCAACGGCCACAACCGCCGCAGTCGCAGTAGACGTAATCAACGGCCCGCTGTTCGTGACGGCAAGTTTTTCTTTTTGAGTGGGAACGCTTACGGTCGGTTGCCAGCGTGTCCCCAGCGTAACTGCGAGCCCGCTTGCATCGGCCTGGCGGAGCGAGTGGCCACCTCGTCGTCGTTAGAAACATGTAAAGCTTTCTGAAGCAGCGCCCAGTCGTGTTCCACATCGCGTTCTGAAACCTTGGGCGGATTTCCCCGGCGCAGTTCCTCCCGAAGCCTGGCCTCGAGAATTTGCTGTGCGAATCGTCCGGATGCTTCCTCCGCAAAGATGTTGCCTTGGGCCACGCCTACGTTCACCGCTTCGTCTCCGATGCGCATACGCAGTACTGGACGCCCCTCCGAGTCAACCCCGGGCGCAGCGTTGCTCATCATGCGTACCAGGGTTTTCTCCGCGTGTGAACCGGTAGTTGCCGATAGCTCGGCGGCCGCCAGATGGTTCAGTTCGATCTGGTAGGATCGTCGATCCTCCGCCCCGACCGGCGGTTCAAGCCCGCGATCCGCCTTATAAACCATCGCCTGCCGCGCCGGCTCGAAATGGCCGGCTCCGGTGCCTACGTAGACCGCTGCCACGCATCCGGCAAAAACCGGACTTACCACAACACTGGGGACAATATATTTTTTTGCTTTGAAAAACGACTCCACCACTCCGTGCACCGGCGTACTGCGCGCCTCGCTGCCCGGAACCTGCGGGATCACATAACGCGAGAACTCCAAGTCGCGATGGCGCGCGCTGAACTTCACCATGGTCTCCGCCATCTGCTTTGGTGTGGTAATTCCGACATCGGCAACGATGCTGCGGTGCAGGGCTTTCGGGTAGTAGAAGTTGATCACGTCCTTGGCAAAATCGGCGCAGTTGCGGTAACTGAGATGGAAGTGAGATCGGTTCGACGACGCGTTGTATGCGCTGATAAAAGCCTGGTCCTGGGCCGCCGAGGTTTGGATTTCAAACGCGTACGCTGCCCGGTCATACGCCGAGCCCACCAGTTCATACCAGTTCCCGCCCGGAGTTCCTCCGCCAGTCGAATCCGGTGCGACCGCTTGCAGATGCTTGCGCCGGTATTGATCGCGAAGAAACGTAACCATCTTCGGATCCGCAAACAGCGGAATATCTTCGCTCTGCTCGACTGCATAGAGATACGGAATCAGCGGGATCGCCACCCAGTCGTAGCCACCCACTCCGTCATAGCGGCTGATCACAGCTCCCAGTTCACCGGGAGCGCAGGGCCGCAGCACCAACGGCGTCTCCGCGCACACTCCGGACAAATACACCGCGGCATGTCCCGTGGCCGTAAAGAATCCCATCTTGCCGTACGGCTCCTCCAGCAACAGAGTGGCCGAGGCGTTGGCCAGAGACACAGAGGCCATTACCAGCATGAATGCCAGCACTACCGCACGCCGTAATTTCTCCAGACAAGGCATGGCCATTCCCTACTATGGACTAATTAATAGGAACCCCTCATCCAAAGATTAGTTGCCAAAAATCGGTAAAGCGAGTTACGGAAGTCAATGAATCAACAGGGAATCCGGGGCACAGCGCGTACCCGGTAGAAAAACCAAGAGATAACGGAGTGTGAAAAGAATGTTAAATCTGGATTGCGAGCAGCCGGTACCCCATCCTTGCCGCGTTCTTTGCGGCAGGATGGGGATTTTGAATCCCTTTAGCCAGATCGATCTGCATTTTTTTTTAATCTAGATCGATCAGCTTTCGGAGAGCCCAGGCAGCGCTCTCGCGGATATTTTCATCTTCATCCGCCGCGAGCTTCTTCAGCTGCGAAAGAAATTTCTTGTCTCCGCTGTTGCCCATGGCAATGACTGCATTCCTCCGCAGCCCAGATCGTTTGGGCCGCCGCAACGGAGAGCCCTTAAATGTGCGGCGGAATTCTTCCTCGCTCATATCGGCGAGCCATTCGAGCGCGGGATTCACCAACTCCGGCCGTGGCTGAAATTCCTCAGCATTCGTTGCGGGCGCTTTGCGGTTCCACGGGCAAACATCCTGGCAAATGTCGCAGCCAAAAATATGCCTCCCCATTCCGGAGCGCAAGTCTTCCGCAATCGCGCCACGTTTTTCGATGGTGAGATAGGAAATGCACCGGTTCGAATCCAGCTGATACGGCGCGATCAATGCATCCGTCGGGCAGGCATCAATGCAGCGCGTGCAACTGCCACAGCGATCGGGCGCGGGCAAGCCAGGTGCGAGGTCGAGCGAGGTCAGGATCACTCCCAGGAACATCCACGATCCTAGCTTCTGATGAATGATGCAAGTATTCTTGCCAATCCATCCGATCCCGGCATACTTCGCGGCCACCCGCTCGACAATGGGGCCGGTATCCACATAACAGCGAGTAACCAGATCGTCGATTCCAACCGCATTTCTCACCGCGGATTCGACTCGCAGAAGACGCTGCATCACCGCGTCGTGATAGTCCTGCCGGCTCCATGCGTAGCGGGAAATCCAGCCGCGTTCTTGATTCTCCGCGGAATGATTCCGCGCGTCCGTTGAATACGGTTGCGCCGTGTTGTAGTTGATGGCGCACACCACCACACTTCGCGCCCACGGAGCTGCGTGTGCCAGCGACGCACGCCTCAGGCGGCCCTGCTCGTCGCGCGCTTCCAGGTACTTCATCTCGCCCGCGTGCCCCCCGGCAATCCAGCGCGGAAAGTACTCGAGCTCTGGCGAGTTCTCCACCGGAGCGATGCCCACCAGTTCAAAGCCAGCCTCTCTGGCGGCTCGCGTTACGCTCGTCGTGATATCGGCAGATCGCAGCACAGCGGCCCCCAACAAATCAGATTCCTCTCGCACCATCACAGCGAAGCCAGTTCCAATTTGGAACTCCAATTTGGAACTCCGTTTCACATTTAAATTGCGAAATCACTCTCCCGCCCTCGATCAGCGTATAAGCTTTTCATCACAGAGTCACGCAACCTTAAAGCTGCGCGTTCTCCGAATTTGTTTTCCAGGAGATAAGCTGTATGCCGCAAACCACCCACACACAAACCCCCACCATCCAAATCTCAGTCATCAACGAGAGCACTGTGCTGGCCGACGCGGATGTCACGCCGGCCGTCGCGGCCCTGCAGAAGCAGGTCACCAACGACTTCCGCCCGGTCTGGGGCACGGACGCCGAACTCACCATCGTCCCCAAGGGCACGCAACCATCCAACGGTAGTTGGTGGCTCGTTCTGCTTGACGACTCCGACCAGGCTAACGCTCTTGGCTACCACGACCTCACCACAGAAGGTTTACCCGTCGGCAAGGTTTTCGCCGCCAGCGATCTGAAAGCCGGCACCTCGTGGACCGTTACCGCCAGCCACGAACTTCTGGAAATGCTGGGCGACCCCAACATCAATCTCACCGTCTTCGTGCAGAACAGCAACACCGCGGGAATTCTTTACGCCTATGAAGTCTGCGATGCCTGCGAAGACGATAGCCTCGGCTACCAGATCGACAATATCCTGGTTTCCGATTTCGTCTACCCCTCGTGGTTCGAAAGTTTCCGGACCGAGGGTTCCACTCAGTTTGATCGCATGAACAAGATTCAAACCCCTTTTCAGCTACTGGTGAATGGCTACATCGGGATTTTCAACGTGACTTCTGGCAGCGGCTGGCAGCAGACTACGGCCGAGAAGCGTCCCACCAATCTCCAGAATCGGGGTGTCGTCGGCACTCGCCGTGAACGCCGCAACATTCCTCACGACCTGTGGGTCAACAGCCTGCCCCAGCGCAAAATCACTGGCAATGCGCAGAAATACCGTCAACAGCTGCAAACTATCCAGCGCCGGCGCGAAGCGGCGTGAATACTTTCCTCTGTGTCCTCCCCCATTACGCCCCGCGCGAAAATTGCGCGGGGCTTTTTTACGGGCGGGACCGCGGCTTTTCCGCGGATATCGCTTTCGCCGCTGATGCGTCACGACTTCTCGCTGCGTCAGTAGTTTTGGCTCGTGAGAGAATGACTTTTCATAGCCTCGTTTAAAGTCTGCTCTTCTCGGAGATCACCATCGACGTTACTACCTTGGGAGTCTTAGTCGTCGTATTTATCGCCACGCTGATTCGATCAGCCTTTGGCTTTGGCGAGGCCCTGGTCGCCGTTCCGCTGCTCGCCTTCTGCATTCCGCTGGACGTGGCCGCCCCGCTCGCCGTGCTCGTATCGATCACGATCGCTGGCATAGTTGTCGTGCAGGACTGGAAGAAGATCCATCTGCATAGCACCGGCTGGCTTGTGCTCTCCACTCTTTTTGGTATTCCGTTGGGTCTGCTGCTTCTGACGAGCACTCATCAAAGGGTAGTCAAAGCCACGCTAGGAGTGATTATTATGACGTTCTCCACCTACTCCTTGATCGGCCGCACACCGCTGGAGCTAGAACGCGACAGCCGAGGTTGGCTCCTGGCCTGTGGATTCTGTGCCGGCGTGCTTGGGGGAGCCTACGGAATGAATGGCCCGCCGCTCGTGGTTTACGGAGCCATGCGGCGCTGGTCCGCGCAGCACTTCCGGGCAACCCTACAAGGATATTTTCTGCCCGCCAGCATCATTGGCATGACTGGCTATTGGCTGGCCGGACTCTGGGTGCCTGCCGTAACCCATTATTATCTGCTCTCACTGCCAGTCACGCTGCTGGGGATCTTCCTCGGCAGAGTGATCAATCATCGCCTCCATGGAGAGGCTTTTCTAAAATACATTTACTTGGGCCTGGCAGGTATCGGAGCGCTCTTATTGATTCAGGCAATCACTGGCAGACTCTGAGCTTATATCAGCGCCGAGCGGCGAGTTTCAGATGCCCAGCTTCTTCACTTCCTCGTTGTAATACTTGCGGTAAAGGATGTCCCACTCCTGCGAGCCTTCCAGGATGGTGCGCTTCTGGCTCTCGATCTTCAGCCGGGCGGCTTGATCGATTCTTGCTTCGTGATTGAGCAGCTCTTCGAGAATCCTGCGGGTTTCCTGGCGGATGGTGTTCGGGTCTTCGATGAAATCAACTTCGTCCATCGTCTTGAGCGCGTCGGCAACCGCCCGCGCCAGCACGTTTACTTTGTCGCGGCTCAGTCTCACAGCACCGCCTTGTACTTGCGGACCAGTTCGCTCTTCACCTTGCGGAACATCTCCTGGTAGTTGGCGCCGGTTTTGTTCATCTCTTCCGAGTAGGCTTCGAGGATGACCCGCACCTCATCGTTGATGCGGTCTTCCAGCGTGAGTTCCTCCAGCAACGCGGCGTGCACGCGCTCCGTCACTTTGGGCACAGCCGTGGTTTCGATAGCCTTGCCGGCAATCAGTTTCTTGGTAACTTCGCGGGCCAGGTAGCCCACATATTCCTTGGAAAGCAGCATGAGCGGGTAGAATGTCCTGTATCAGCAGAGGTTTAGTTTATGAAACATAAAGTGTAACACGGCATTCATGGGCGGCGTGCGGCCGCAGCCTAACCGGCGCTGGCAGATTCACCGCAAAACAGCATACAATGCTCTCTTAAAGCAGGGACCCGCTATGTCGCCCACGCCAGAAGACCTCACTGTCCTTAAAGACGACATGATTGCCTTCATCGAAGGCCATGGCATGAGCCGCTTCCACGGCTACGTGGATTACGACGAGGTGCAGTGCGTCATGTGGGAGACGGGCTCGAATCCCGACGGCTGGAAGGATTTCGTCGAACTGGCCAAGACCGCCGGCGCTCCGTTCCTCACCATGCACTCCTGGAGGCTCGAGCGCGAGGAACTCGATGAGTTGGTGGAACGACTCTCTCACTCGGAATTCACCGACGGTGACGATGTCGAAGATGCCCGCTGGCTGCGCGCTCACGTGAGCAAGGTAGGATTTCTGCAGCTCGGCTGGGCCTATCAGGGATCGATGTTTCTTTGTGAGTCGAGCACCGAGTGGTACGACCGTTACCAGCGTCTTCTCGAAGTCTCCGAGGATTTCGGCGGCATCCCCATCGACGAACCGGATCAGGACGACGAGAACTAGCCGTGCGCTGGGAACTGGCCGCTGAAGATCCAGCGCAGGTGCAGGCCCTTACAGCAATTCTTCGCGATCTGCCTTGTCTTGCCTCGATCGCTTCGAATCGAACAGCCGATGCCATGGGGCGCCGCAATCCTCTTCACACGCTGGCGCGCCTGCTCATCCGTCGCGGATTGACTGATGCCGATTCCGCCGCCCGGTATCTCGCTCCTTCTCTGGCTCACCTCCATGCGCCCGAGCGAATGACCGGCCTGCGTGCTGCCGTCGACCGTATCGACGCGGCCATCGAACGCAAAGATCCTATCCTGATCTACGGCGATTACGACGTCGACGGCACCATGGCCGTCATCATTCTCAAAACTGCGATAGAACTCTGCGGCGGTACCGCCGACTTCCACGTCCCGCACCGCATTCGCGAAGGCTACGATATGCGCGACGATGTGATCGAGCGCGCGGCGGCTGCGGGCATTCGGCTGATCATCAGCGTCGACATGGGCATCCGTGCCTTTGCCCCCGCGGAAACCGCGCATCGCCTCGGCGTCGATCTCATCGTCACCGACCATCACTTGCCCGGACCTGACGGCGTGCCGAAAGCGCACGCAGTGGTCAATCCCAATCAAGCTGGATGTGATTATCCCTACAAGCAGCTCTGCGGAGCGGGTGTCGCTTTCAAAGTGGCGCAGGGATTGATGCAGCGCCGCCTGCCAGAAAAAGATCAGACGCGCCTCTTATTGTCGTTCATGAAAGTTGTCGCCATCGCGACCATCGCCGACGCCGTCCCGCTGACCGGAGAGAATCGCGTCTTCGCCAGCCTCGGCCTCGAGGCTCTCCGCCGCGCCGTAAATCCCGGACTGAAGGCGCTGCTGGAGGTGGCACAAATTTCCACCAAACGTCCGCCCAACTCCACCGAGGTTGCCTTCCGCATCGCCCCGCGCATCAACGCTGCCGGGCGTATGGATGTGGCCCGCGACGTGATCGAACTATTCAGCGTGAAGGACCTCGATCGGGCCCGGCTACTTGCGGGGAAGCTTGATCGTCTGAATGCCGAACGCCAGGAAGAAGAGCGCCGCATTCTCCGCTCCATCGACGAACGCATCGCCGGCGATCCCGCGCTGTGCGAGGCCTACTGCATCGTGGTCGATGGCGAAGGCTGGCACCGCGGCGTCATCGGCATTGCCGCCACCCGCATCGTCGAGCGCTACCACCGTCCCGCCATGGTGATCTCGCGCGATGGCGACGAAGCGCACGGCTCCGGCCGTTCGATTCGCCCTTTCCATCTGCTTGAAGCTGTCGAGTCGAGCAGCAGTCTCTTCACCCGCTATGGCGGACACTCCCACGCCTGCGGCTTCGCCATGCCCTCGGCGAACGTCGCTCAACTGCGAGCTGAGTTGGATGCCTTCGCCCGCACCCGCCTTACCGCAGCCGATTTCGATCCCGTCCTTGATGTGGAAGCCGAACTGGATCTCAATGAAATCACTCCCGCACTTTTTCAAATGCTGAGTCTGCTCGAACCATACGGCACGGGAAATCACGAGCCCGCATTCAGCGCCCGCAATGTGCGTCTGATCGCCCCGCCCAAAATCCTGAAAGACAAACACATCAAGCTGAAGCTGAAAGCCAGCGAAAATTTTTTGTCACCCGATCTGCGAACTGAGAACCGAGAACTGAGAACTGGATTGAGAACTACGTTCGACGCGCTGGGCTGGAACATGGCCGAACGCGTTCAGCAATCTCTACTGCTTGCGGGAGACGCCATCGACATCGCTTTCACCATTGGCCACAACGACCATCCCGAGTACGGCGGCCTGGAGCTGGAGTTGCGCGATTTCAGCGGGGCCCTGCCGATCCAGCACCAAGTTCCAGTTGACGCGCGCACCGGTTCGGGCTAGGCTCGTCGGGATTCATAGTCCCAGACGATCGGAGGCTATCCGGCCATGAAAGTTACGCAAGCCCTTCCCTTTCGAGCGGTTTTAGTTTTCCTTGCGCTTTTATTCAGTTATGCCATGCCGGTACCGGCACAAACAGCCGGAGACGGGCTGCCTACGCCCGCGAACGCCGCGCCGCCGGCGCAGAACCCACTTAGGATAGCCCTGCTCCGCTGGTACAACGCAAACCAAACTACAAGCTTTGCTGTGGGAAGCCAGCCGTACGGCGTTGCTTTCGATGGAGCAAACATTTGGACGGCAAATTTTGGCGATGGAACCGTAAGCAAGGTTCGCGCCAATGATGGAACCGTCTTGGGGACCTTCAAGGTTGGCTTTTCGCCGATCGGCATAACTTTCGATGGGGCAAATATTTGGGTTTCCGACAATGCAACGAACAATGTGTTCAAGCTGCGCGCCCGTGACGGCGCTATCTTGGGCACGTTCAGTGTTGGCAGCGGCAATCCGAGTGCTCCTTTCTGGATGACCTTTGACGGGGCGGACATCTGGGTGCCGACTTCGCCGACCTCTGGCAATGGATCGGTTACGAAGCTGCGGGCTAGCGATGGCAAAAATTTGGGTGCTTTCACCGTGGGGAGTTCGCCGGTGGCGACGGCCTTCGACGGCAGCAGCGTTTGGGTCACGAACTACGGAGATGGGACGGTAAGCAAGCTGAGGGCGAGCGACGGCAAGGTGCTCGGCACCTTTACGGTGGGCTTCGAGCCATTAGGGATTGCGTTCGACGGTGTCAACATGTGGATTGCGAATCGGGGAGGAACGGTGAGCAAGCTGCGGGCCAGCGACGGAGCCACGCTCGGGACATTTACTATTGGCGGGGAGCCCTACGGCATCGCGTTCGACGGCAGTCACATCTGGGTGGGCGGCGCGCCGCAGGTAGATGAATTGCGGCCTTCGGACGGTGCTACGGTGGCTGTTTTTGACATACCCGGCACGAACGTCACGGGTATAGCTTTTGACGGCGCAAACGTTTGGCTATCAGGCTTAACTGACGGAAGAATCTACAAGTTTTAATAGCGTGCTGTCCTTTTTCCCCGGGTGGGGCGACCAAGAACTGAATGAAGGGGCGACTATGAGCAGATCTTCGCTACTACGACGAATAGCTTTCGCGGCCGCCGCGGGATTTTAAGACCTTGCCTGAGACGGAGAGATTCGATTACCCTAAAGCCGATGGAACTACACTTCACCCCTGAACAGGAAGCCCAGCTGGCGCAGATCGCCACCCAAGAAGGCACCGACGCCGAACGCCTGGTGAAGGAAGCTGCCCTGCGCCTGCTTGAAGAAGATGCTCGCTTTCGCGCGGCCGTCCGGGAAGGGGTTGCGCAGGCCGACCGGGGCGAGTTCATTGAGCAAGAAGAAATGGACGCGCGCCTGGAGCAGATGTTGCGCTCATAAAAATGCGAATCCGCTGGACGCCAGCCGCTGTAATAGACCTGCAACGCATCAGCGACTACCTCAAAGACCACCATCCTCATTACCGGGAGGCGACCATTCGCAAGGTATATGCCGCTATCCGCACCCTGAAAGAGTGGCCGCATCTTGGCCGCGTCGGTCGCGAAGATGGAACACGTGAGCTGTTGTTCCCGCCCTTGCCCTACGTCGCTGTCTACCGCGTGAAGGAGCAGAGTATCGAAGTCTTACGGATTTATCACGGCGCTCAGGGCCGGGGTTAGCTACGCGGCCCTGTAAGTGAGAGAATTTCCTTGCCCGTCTCAGCGGCCCAATGTTTCCCAATCGAACCCGTCGACGGCGGGAACGTGTGTGAATCCTGAGGCCAGCGAGCAATACAGGCGATGGGTTCCGTGCGTGAGCTTGTAGCGATATCCGTAGCCCGGCGGGCCGACGACCACTCAACGGGCGGAATAGCGTCGCCCGCTCGAAATCCCCGCAATAACCTGAGCACGCGTTCTCGCGCGGTCTGGCGCTCCCCTTCGCGGTCGTCTTTGAAGACACTGGCGCGGCACACTGGACCCACGTCCTCGATAGAAACCTCGTAGACCTGCTGGTCCTTGTAAGTACCTGGGGCGCGGTAGGACCTGGAGTTCGGGACGAACTCGACCATATCGGCTTCGGCCCACCATTCGTCGTTCAGTTCGACCAGCAGATTGTGGTGAGAGAGCTTCACAATAATGAGCCTTGCCCAGCTACGGTGCCTTCCAGATGACGTTCTTGTCCCTATCGAACAATAAGAGACTCGCAGCCGACGTTTTGTGCGTTTCGCCCGTACGCGGCGTTACTAAATTCTTCTCTACGCCGAGGGCCGCCTCATACCCGTCGTCGTCACTCAGTTCGACATGGCCTGGTTCCATGAAGAGCCTTTGCTCCCCTTTGCCATTATCCAAAGCAAGCATCGCGCCGTAGTCAGCGACAGCCAAGAAGCTACCAAGTGTATGGCCTTGCGAATCGGAAACTGCAACGGCCTGAGCGTGTACAGTTCCGTCTCCATCGACGAAAGAGCGCGCTGAGCCCTTGTCGTCGTATAACGCCAGCGTTGCGAGCAGCGCATTCTTCGAGACAGCACCTTGCCATCAACCTCAGGCAGGATTACGCCGCGATCAATAATAAGTCAACGTACGCTTAATCACGGTTGATGACTGGAATGCAGCGTCGGGACTGGAGCGATATGAAGTTGATTGCTCTATCCAATTTCCGCGGTCATCATATTTGTAGGAATAGCGAACCTCGGAGTAGGAAGGGAATCCAGCGGCGGGAGTCGTCGGATCAGTTTGCCCAACCAGTCCTACGCTCCGCGTAATTTCCGATGTTGGGTCTCCGTGTTCGTTGTAAGTAGTTTCGATCTTCTCTTCATGGTTGAAAATTCGCCGATTCGTACGGTTTACGCGGCCATCAGTGTCGTAGTTATTGGAAACCGAATACGGCCCGGATTGGCCGTTCATGAGCTTCGTGAGTTGTGTACGCAACTCCTGTTGCAACTGGTCGAGGGAAAGGCCCGATTGTTCTAACATCTTGGCCAGGGCCTCTGACGGAAACATCTTTTCGGGGCTTTCCCAAATCAGATTTTCTTCCTTGACGTGACCCTGTGCGTCATATGAGCGTACGGCCCGGTTCACCAACTCGCCGCTGGCATCACGCACTTGCACTTCCGTGGCTCGGTCATGTTCGTCATAAATGGTGGTCGCGCTTCCTCCACCTGGCAAGTTCGGCGCCCTGTCCGCAGCCTCAAATGGGGATCCCCCTTGTGCGATTCCGGGACGGTAGTCCGCTGGACGGGAGATCTCGATCTTACTTTTTCTTCCGTGCTCGTCGTAACGAAAAGTAATCGGGTTGTCAGTTGTACCGCTGATTTTCTGAAGCCTGCCTTGCTCATCATAAGAGTAGTTGGTCTCCGTGCTTGCTTGCCCTTCAACTCCCGAGGCGGTTTTCAGCAGCCTGCCGGAAGGGTCATAGCCGTAGCCCATCACCCATTGTGAGCCATCAGAGTTTCTGCTACGCGTAGCCAGCAAGCGGCCAGCTACATCGAATTCCGTCGTATATTCCAAATGAACTTCCGGATATGTCTTGCCTTCCGCATCAGTCCGCCCAGAAACGGTGTTCTCTTCCGTACAGGATTTTAGAGGGCCACGTAGGTTCCGCTGTGTGCGCTCGGACATAGTTGCGGTACCCTTTTCGGATGATGCGACCTGCGCCGTCGTCAGTGGCACAGCAAGAATCGAGATCACCAACACGACGTGCTTGGTCCATTTCACAGGTGTAATTGCATGCCGACCAGGCAGGCCATGTCAACTAAATTGTTGTGCAGCATTCCTCTACAAACAGCAGTGCTTAAACGAATCACCTTGCTATGGGCTGAGTTCTAATCAGGCAGCCACTGACCTGTGGCCACTTCTATTAAACTGAACCCAGCATGCCGCTCCCTATCTACCGCCTCCGCCGCTGGCTGGCTGTCATTGCCGTGCTCTTCACTGCGGTGGTCGCGGGCATGTATCTCTACGCCCGTCTGCGCCAGCGTAGCGTGCTTAAAGGATTTCCCGGCAAGATCGGTTACGACATCAAACAGACGGCCAGCGGCTTTCAGTTTTCGAAATCCGAATCGGGCCGCACCGTTTTCACCATCCGCGCTAAAGACGTTAAAGAATTCAAGCTGAATGGCCGCGCCGATCTGCACGATGTCAGCATCATCCTCTACGGCCGCGATACTTCTCGTTTCGATCAGATTTATGGCGACGACTTCACTTTCGATCCGAAATCCGGCAACGTCACCGCCAAGGGCGAAGTGCAGATCGATCTGCAAGCCAATCCCACCGGCGTGACCGCACCCGATCAGGCCATTCCGAAGGAACTAAAGAATCCGATCCATCTCACCACCCGCGACCTGGTCTTCAACCGCGATAGCGGAGACGCCTCCACCGATGCCCGCGTTGATTTCAGCACCCCGCAGGCCACTGGCTGGGCCGTCGGGGTGCAGTATTCGGCAAAAAGCAAAACGCTCACGCTGGCGTCGCAGATTCACGTGACATTAAGCGGGCAAGATTCCGCCAGCCTTTTCGCTACCCATGGCAGAATCACTCGCGAGCCCCGTGAAATCGTACTGGATCATCCTCGGATGGAACGCGAAAGCGGAACACTGCAATCCGAACAGGCCACATTCTTCCTCGGACCGGAGAATGAAGTGCAGCGCGTCCTGGCCAACGGCGATGTGACTGCGGAGACTGCGCAACAAGCCGACCAGATGCGCGCCCGCGCCGATGTCGCCGAACTCGTGCTCACGGCCAAGCAAAACCTGTTGCGCACCGCTACGCTCACCGGGCATGTCCACGTCGAGCGCGTCGGATCTCAACCCATGCAGGGCGATGCCGGACGCGCGGTCCTGGATTTCCTGGGCCGGAACGAACTGCAGAAAGTTCATGCTTCGGAGGGAGTTCGCCTGGCGCAGCATGCGGCCAGCACCGACCGGTCTGCGGCAAGTGCCTCGCCTCCCGCCTCGTCGCCCCAGGATTTCGACATTGCCGCGCCGATCATCGACTTCTTCGTCGCCGACGCACGCCGCCTCGACCGCGCTCAAACTTCCGGCGCCGCACAGATCACAATCTCGCCAGCGCAGAATCCTAATCCCGCAAGCGCCCTAGCCCAACGCACCGTCATCACGGCCGGCCGCTTTGACGCAAAATTTGCCTCGACACCCGAAGGCCAAAGCCGGCTAACTTCGATCCATGGTGCGCCCGATGCCAAGATCGTTAACTTCGCCCCCGGCCTGCCCGACCGCGTGAGCACCAGTCAGGCCCTCGATGCCACATTCCTGCCTGAAGGAGGGATCGCGTCCGTCGTGCAGCAGGGAAGTGTGGCTTATAGCGATGGGCTATCGCCCGAAAAACGCACTCAGGCCTGGGCGGACAAAGCCCTGTACACTCCATCCGACCGGATTCTGTTGCTCAGCGGAAGTCCGCGCGTCTCCGATGGCGGCATGACCACAACCGCGAAAACAATTCGCATCAATCGTGTCACCGACGACGCCGTCGCCGAGGGAAACGTCAAAAGCACCTACAGCGACCTCAAGGAGCAACCGAGCGGCGCCCTGCTCGCGTCTTCTTCGCCAATCCATGTGACCGCAGCCACCATGACGGCGCATAACTCCCCCGCAGTCGCTCTGTACGAGGGCAACGCGCGCCTCTGGCAGGATGCCAACATCGTCGAAGCTCCCTCCATCCAGTTCGACCGCGACCGCCGTTCTCTCGTGGCCCAGGGAACCGCGGCGCACCCGGTCTCCACGGTACTGGTTCAGGAGAAACTGGTCCAGCCTAACAAGACCCAGCCGAATAAACCGCAGCCGGGCGAGTCTCAATCCAAAAAGGCTCAACCTACAGGCGAACATAAAACGAACACAAAATCTCAAGAAAAGTTCGACCAAGCCAGTCCCGTCACCATAACTTCAGCCCGGCTCACGTACTCCGATGCCGACCGCCGCGCCCACTACAACGGAGGTGTGACTGCCCGGAGTACCGGCTTTCAAGTCACGGCCGACGAGATGGATGCTTATCTCCTGCCGCGAAGCCAAAGCTCGAGCGGTCAACCACTTAACGGTCCTGGTCGGCTGGATCGAATGGTCGCCGAAGGCCATGTCGTCATTCAACAACCAGACCGGCATGCTGACGGCCAGACCTTGGTTTATACCGCCTCGGAGGACAAATTCGTCCTCACCGGTGGACCGCCTAGCATTTTTGATGCCGAACGGGGCAAGATTACCGGCGTTTCGTTGACTTTCTTTAGGGGCGATGATAGGGTGCTCGTAGAAGGCGAAGCAAGTACTCCTGTGGTAACACAGACGCGAGTGGCCAAATAAGATAAAGACAAATGGCAAGATAAATGCGTACCTTGGCCACAGATGAAATTGGCAAATCGTACCGTGGCCGCCGCGTTGTAAATGGTGTCAGCCTGCGTGTGGAACAGGCTGAAGTGGTCGGTTTACTCGGCCCTAATGGCGCCGGCAAGACCACAACGTTTTACGCCATCGTGGGCCTGACCCCCCCTGACACTGGCCGCGTGTTATACGACGGCCAGGACATCACTGACGTTCCCATGTACCTGCGGGCGCGCCAGTATGGCATCAGCTATCTCCCGCAAGAAGCTTCGGTTTTTCGCAAACTCACGGTTGAGGAAAACATCCTCGCGGTGTTGGAAGCGCAGCCCATGTCCTGGCACGAGCGCCGCGAGAAGATGGAGAAATTTATCGATGAACTCGGGCTTGAGCATATTCGGCAGAATCGGGGATACGCGTTATCTGGTGGCGAACGCCGCCGTGTGGAGATCGCCCGCTGCCTGTGCATCAATCCCACTTTCATCTTGCTCGACGAACCATTTTCCGGGATCGATCCCATCGCCGTTCTCGACCTGCAGAAAATTATCAGCGGACTGCGGGCCAGCGGTATCGGCGTGCTGATCACCGATCACAACGTGCGCGAGACGCTTTCAGTAACCGACCGCGCCTACATCATCGACGACGGCAGAATCTTCCGTCATGGCAAGCCCGAGCAACTGGCCAGCGATCCGGAAGTGAGAAGGGTGTATCTGGGAGAGAGCTTTTCTTTAGTGTGAGGTTTCTCCGAAACCTTGAAACTATGAAACTTTGAAACCTTGAAACTTTGAACCATGGTCTTACTTCAACACAAACTAAGCGTCAAGCTCTCCCAACGCCAGATCCTCACTCCTGGCCTGGTGCAGATGGTCTCTGTCCTCGCGCTCAATAAACTTGAGCTCAAGGACATGATCAATTCCGAGATGGTCGAGAACCCGGTTCTCGAAGAGCTCGAAGAGTCCGTCCCGTTGATCGACGAAGTGGGCCGCAAAGAGGAAGACCGCGACCGCGCCACCAAAACCTCAACCGAAGAAACTCCCATCACCGCCGAAAAGAAAGACCCATTCGAAGAAATCGATTTCGGCTCATTCTTTCAGGATTATCTCGATCCCGGTTACCGCACCCGCGGCGAGATGGAAGAGATCGAGCGTCCGTCGTTCGAAAATTTTCTTTCCAAGCCCACCAACCTCACCGATCACCTCGCCTGGCAAGTAGGCGCCCTGAGCCTCCGCCGTGAGGTTCGCGAAGCCGCCGAGCAGATTATCGGCAACCTCAACGAAGACGGCTACCTGATCGCCAGCGACGAAGAAATGCTCGGCGTCGCCCCTCCCGCAACGCCGGAAGCCGACGCCGCTGCCGCGAGAAATATTGTCATCGAGGCCCAAGCCTTGGGTTTGGACGAACCCGCTTCCAACGAAGCGATCACGCCAGACGAACCTCTCGCCGCCGGCTTTTCTGAGCCTGATCTCGACGAACCAATCCTCTCGGACTCCAGCCCTGCAGAGTTTCCCAGTACCCACGTCATCCGCGAGAACTCCGTTGGCGAGATGTATGATCTGCCCGCCACAACCGCGTCGTCTGAAGTGCCCTTCGCCTCACAGACAGGAAGTGCGGCCTCAGCCGCCGCCCCCGCGCCCGAGCCAGCGCCTGCCGCGCACCCCGCACCGCCACGCCCGGTTTATACCGCCGGATTCACCGCCGCCGATCTCCAGGAAGCTCTCGAAGTCATTCGCCAGCTTGATCCTCCGGGTGTGGGTTGCCGCGATCTTCGCGAATGCCTGCTCCGCCAGTTGCGCTATCACCAGCAACAACTCGCGCTCCATAAGAATGGCGACAAGCCCGTCAATGGCACAGCACAGATTTTGCTGGATGCCATTGCCATCGTCGACCAGCACCTGCGCGCCGTGCAAAACAAGGCGCACAAAGAAATTGCCAAAGCCATCGGCCGTCCCGCCGACGCCGTGCAGCAGGCCATCGACTACATCCGCACCCTCGATCCCCGCCCCGGCCTGCAATACAACAAAGGCCAGGCCCGCCTCATCGAGCCCGACGTCGCTTTCATCAAGCACGGCGACGAGTGGCTGGTCCTCATGAACGACGATGACCTGCCTCAGCTTCGCCTCAATCCCGCGTACAAGAAACTTCTCACCCGCGACACCAACGACAAAAACACCCGCGACTACGTCAAAGAGCGCTACAAAAGCGCCATTCAGCTCATCAAGAATATCGAGCAGCGTAAGCAGACCATCACCAAAGTCTGCTACTGCATCGTCGCCCGCCAGTACGATTTTCTGGAAAAAGGTATCGATTACCTCAAACCCATGATGATCAAGGAGGTGGCCGAAGAAATCGGCGTGCATCCTTCCACCGTCAGCCGCGCTGTGGCCAGCAAATACGCCCACACGCCGCAGGGCGTATTCGAGTTGCGCTACTTCTTCAGCGAAAGCGTGCAGGGCCCCGAGGGCGGCAACACTTCGTTGCTGATCCTCAAGCGCCGCGTCAAGAAATTAATCGACGAGGAAGACCCCAGCCGTCCGCTGACCGACGAGCAACTCACCCGCATTCTGCAGTCGCAAGGCATTCAGGTCACTCGCCGCACCGTCGCCAAATACCGCGAAGACATGCGCATCCCGAGCACACATCAGCGCCGGGTAAGAGAGTAATGCAGAAGTGAGAAATCAGAATGAAGAAGTAAAAGCAATGAAGATTGCCATCGTTGGGAATGCTGAAGCGTAAGAGATTTTACTTCTGCATTCTGCCTTCTAACTTCTGACTTTTAGTAATGCAGAAGTGAGAAGTCAGAATGAAGAAGTAAAAGCAATGAACATTGCCATCGTTGGAAATGCTGAAACGTAAGAGATCTTACTTCTGCATTCTGCCTTCTAACTTCTGACTTTTAATGCAGTGCCCAATACATCTCGAGCAAGAATCTAAGGAGGGGCGCTCATGAACGTGGAATACACCGGACGACACTACGAAGTAACTTCCGCCATTCGGAAAGAAGTGGAAACCGGCCTCGGAAAAATCCGCAAAATTCTCGGCGACCGCTTCGAAGCCAAAGCCGTCCTCGCCGTCGAAAAGCACCGCCACAAAGCCGAAATCACCATCAACCCCCGCAATGGCCCGCTGGTCGGCCTGGCCCAGGCCAAAGACATGCTCATCGCCGTGAGCGGAGCCCTCGACCACCTCGAAAAACAGGCCGTGAAATACAAGACCAAGTGGCAATCCAAAAAGCGCTCCGCCCGCAAGAGCGAAGAAGTAAAGAAGTGGAACGGCCACTCTCCCGAGGCGGAAGCTCACACCAAAGTCGGCTTAACGGAAAAGACTGCGGTGCCCGTCGCTGTGCACCGCTATCCCCCCGTGGCCAAGACCACCGAGGTTCACCTGGTCCGCTCCGACGAAGCCGTCGCCATGCGCCCCATGACCCTCGAAGAAGCCATCAAAGAAGCCCACTTCCGCGACCGCGACGTCTTCGTCTTCCGCGATCCCACAGGCAAAGTAATGATCCTGCACCGCACCAGAGACGGCAAGATGGAGCTAATAGAAGCCCCGTGAGGGCAGGATCTCCGACAGTTGCGTCGCCGAGTTGGGCGGGTCGCCCACGCGCGATTCAATTTGCAATCGCTGGGTCGCGCTCTGGCTCTCGTTGCTGGTGCATCTCGGCAAGCGGTTGCCCCGGCGGGACGGCATCGCCGCAAACATCGTTGCTCCACGTACTGCCATATCCAACGACGGACTTCGTACTGTCATAGCCAAGGACGGACTTCTTGCCGCTCTTTGCACTCACCTCGACCGTGAAGTATGTTATCCCAGGTTTTTGCTGGCGTAGAATCCACGTGAAGTCCTGTTGGAACCCTTGTCCCGGAGGGTAATGTCTGATGAGTGACGAAGAAGTGATTGGAGGATCTTTCGAAGGAATCGAAAGATCTATAATCTTCTCGCCTCGGCTGAGGTTTTGTTCATTGATGAAAGTGGCTTCCTGAGGCCCTGCCTTTAAAGACTCAACATGCCATGCCAGAAAGTGAAGCCCATTTACGTCAAATGAAACCTTGCCATCATTCTTCACCTTTATGCTGTAATACTTCAGACAAGTGTTCGGCTCTGAGCCCTTGCTGTAGGTCTGTAGGCTACTGTCTACGCTCATGTTCGGCTCCAATGAAGGCTTGTCGGCAACTGAATAATTCGTGAACGTCCACCACGCTGCGATACACAGCGCAATCACCTGGATCCATTTTGTAAGGCTATCCGTGCTAGCCCAGATTGCCCGACCGGCAGCTTGGAAAATATTTGCCATCGTGGTCCTCCTTTCCGGCCCGCCTAACACGAATTATCCACCCTCCTGCGGGGCAAGTCTAGGAAAGCAGCGCGCACTCCGGTCGCAAGAAGCCGACTTTCTCATTCATTGAGCGAAGCGTATGATGCTCCCGCCGTTTAACTCAACTCGGCTGGAGATGACTATGAAGAAGCTGTGCGGTCTGGTCGTTTTTCTGCTGTTACTCGCGCCTGCATTGTTCGCGCAGGAGCACTACACGGAAGGTCCCATCTGGCGCGTAACCTTGATCCGCGTTAAGCCCACGCACATGGATGCCTATCTCACCATGCTGCGCCAGTCCACCAAATCGGTCTACGAGGAAAGTAAGAAGCAGGGCTCTATCATCGACTACAAGGTCTTCCTCAAGGAGACCAAGAACAGCCCCGAGGATTGGGACGTCTGCATCGCCGTCCAATACAAGAACCACGCCGCCCTGGACGGTCTGACGGCGAAGGGTGAGGCGGTGCGCGACAAGATCCTGGGTGGTAAAGCTCCCGCTCAGCAGCTTAACGAGAAGCGCGCCGAAGTTCGGGAGATCGTCAGCTCGGAGCTGCTGCAAGAAATCTTCCTGAAATAGAGGTGGCGAGTTTATTCGTCTGGGCCGGGCAATCCTCCCGGCCCATTCCTGCTTCGGCGATTGATACGTTTTAATACGGGCATTCCGCGTGCTAGAATTCGCCGCCGAGGGAAATTTGCCCATGACAACTCGCACGCACTGCATGATTTTTCCCGTCCTGCTTATGATGCTGAGCGTTTCGCATCTCGCGCAGGCGCAAGCCGCCGCGCCGCAACCGAAGCTCTCCGTCCATTGGGAAGAACTCACCGCCGCCGACTTCCGCGAAGGCATTCACCGCTCGCAAGGAACGTGCCTGCTGCCCTTCGGCATCCTGGAGAAGCACGGACCGCATCTCCCGCTCGGCACCGATCTGCTGGACGTGCGTTACGCCGCGCTGCACGCCGCCGAGAAAGAATACGCCGTCGTCTTCCCCGAATATTATTTCGGACAGATTGCCGAAGCCCGCCACGAGCCCGGAACCATGGCTTACAGCCGCGAGATGCAACTCGCCCTGTTGCAGGAAACCACCGACGAGATGGCTCGCAACGGCTGCAAGAAAGTAATCATCGTGAACGGCCACGGCGGCAACGAGAGCCTGCTTCCGTTCTTCGCCCAAACGCAGCTCGATAAACCGCACGACTACGTAGTCTACGTTTTTGACGAGCGCACTCCAGACAAAGGTGGGCCGCCGAAGAAAACGTCGATCGACATGCACGCCGGCGAAAGCGAAACCTCGAAGATGATGATTTCGCGCCCCGACACGGTCCACCTCGATCGCGCGCCGAGCGAATCCGGCGCCGACCAACACCGCCAGAATCTTCCCGAAGATGTTTACACCGGCATCTGGTGGTACGCGCGCTTCCCCAACCACTACTCCGGCGACGGCTCCGCCGCAACTCAGGAGCTAGGCAAGTTCCAAATGGATTGGTGGATCGACGCCGTCGCTAAGACAATCCGCGCCGTGAAGGCCGATGACGCGAGTCTCAAGCTGCAGAACGAGTTCTATGAAAAAAGCAAACACCCCCTCGACACGCAGCCGTAATACAAATTAAGCATTCCCGATCAGCGCACCGGTGATGAACACCAGCACTCCGCCTAAGCCGACCTGGAGCGCAGCAGAAATCCACGGACTGTCCATGTAGCGATGCCGTATCCAAGTGATCACTCCGAGTTCGACGAGCACCACCGCGCCTGCAGCCCACAGCGCCACGCGGAAGTCCTTCAACAGAAATGGCAGAGTGTGTCCGATGCCGCCGAGGGCCGTCATCGCGCCACAGATCAACCCGCGCACCCAAGGATGCCCGCGTCCAGTCAAGCTTCCGTCATCGGAAAGCGCTTCGGCGAACCCCATGCTGATGCCGGCGCCCGCCGAAGCAGCCAGTCCCACCAGGAACGCATCATTCGAGCTGTGCGTGGCGAATGCGGCTGCGAACACCGGAGCTAGCGTGGAAACCGAACCATCCATCAGCCCCGCGAGCCCGGGCTGCACAATCTGCAGGACGAAAAGCCGGCGCTGCGCGCGCTCTTCGTCAGCCTTCACATTTGTAGGCAACTTTTCAGCGTCGAGTTCCTGGGCACGGTGTTCGTGCGATCGTTCTTCGCTCGCAAGATCGTCAAGAAGCTGCCGGATGCTCGCGTCCTGAGTGAGGGCCGCGGCTTTTTCATAAAACCGCCGCGTCTCCACTTCCATCGTGCTGGCTTCCTTGCGCACCGCTTCGATGCGCAGCGGACGAATCAGCCAAAGGGCCGGACGCTCCACGAATCCCCGCACGTCCTGGCGGCGGATCAAGGGAATGTGTTCGCCAAACTTCTGCCGGTAAAGCTCGATCAAGCGCCGCCGGTGGCCCGATTCTTCTTCGCGCATGCCATCGAACATGGCCGCCGACGCGGGGTAGTCCTGCCTCAGCCCTTCGGCAAAATCCGAGTACACCCGCTCGTCTTCTTCTTCCAGAGAAATGGCCAGGGCCAGCACTTCGCGTTCGCTGAGTTCTTGAAACTTCTTCATGGCGACTTAGCTTACCTGTCCGGGCGACGCTTATACAAATCGAAAAATGTTGTAACCGGGACGATAAGCAGGAACCCTCGCGTCTCTCCCATATTCGCCGCCTTCGATGCTACTATCCAGTGCATGACGCCTCGGAAATCGTCCGCGCCCGCGAAGCGCGAGAAACCGCCGCGCAGAGGAAAGAAAACGCAGCAGGCCAGCGCGCATGACGCCCCGCACGCTCCCGAACTGGTCATTATCACGGGAATGAGCGGCTCCGGCAAAGCATCCGTACTTAAGGCTTTTGAGGATTTGGGCTATTACTGCGTGGACAATCTTCCCGTCGAACTGATCCCGCGCTTCGCCGAGATGGCGTTGCAGTCGTCCGAGATCCGCCGCACAGCGCTGGTGGTCGATGTACGCGAAGGCTCGAAACTCGACCAACTCCCCGGCATTCTCAAAGCCGTGCGGCGTACCATTCCGACCAAGGTTGCCTTCCTCGAAGCTTCCGATGCCGCATTGCTACGGCGTTTCAGCGAGACGCGCCGGCCGCATCCGTTGGGCGTCGACGCGCCGGTCAATGCCTCGATCAAGGCCGAACGTCGTCACCTCGCAAGCATCCGTGCGCTGGCCGATATCGTCATCGATACGTCCAAGTTTAACGTTCACGAACTGCGCGCTCACATCACCGAGCGTTTTCGCGAGCAGGCGTCGGAGAAAAGTATTCTGGTTTCCTGTGTGAGCTTTGGCTTTCGTCATGGTGTCCCCGAAGAGGCCGACTTGGTCTTCGACGTCCGCTTTTTGCCGAACCCGCATTTCGTGCCGGAATTCCGCCCGCTCACCGGCCGCCATCCACGCGTCGCCAAATACATCCGGTCATTTCCGCAGACGCAGGAATTCATTCTGCGCATTTCCGATCTGCTGGTATACCTGCTGCCGCACTATATCCACGAAGGCAAAAGCTATCTCACCATCAGTTTTGGCTGCACCGGCGGCCAGCACCGTTCGGTGATGATCGCAGAAGAAGTCGGCAAGCGCCTGCACCAAGCCGGATACCGCGTCAAGATTGCGCATCGGGATATGCCAAAGTAAGGGGGAATCGGTCGTTAGTCGCTGGTCGTTGGCTGTCCGAAATCAAGCCGCTGATAGCCTTCGGACACAACGACCAACGACAAACGACCAGCGACCGCAGTAAAATAAGCCCTTGCAGCCCATGCCTATTCCACCGCCTGTATGGCAGCGCGGACTCCCCGGAGTCGTATGCGGCAACTGATGCGCCTGCTGCGCTACGGGCTTCCGTATTGGTGGCAGATTCTCTGTTCTGTTGTTCTGATGGCATTGGTCGGCGCGCTCGATGCGTTCAAGTTTCTGCTAATTCGCCCCGTGTTTGACCGGGTACTGAATCCGTCTACCGGATCGAAAGATATCCAACTTTTTGTCATCCCGGTTACGCATCATCCGGTTTACCTGCAGCAGTTGGTGCCTTCGCACTTCACGAATGCATGGACTATAGTTGCGGTTGCCTTGGTCGGCTCCACCGTGCTCAAAGGAATTTTCGACTATACGGGCACGTACCTGGTAAACCACGCCGGTTTCGGCATGATCACCGATCTGCGCGACGATCTCTACAACGCGATCATGCGCCGCTCGGCGGCATTTTTTTCCAAACACACCACGGGAACGCTGCTCTCTGCTATCGTCAACGACATCGAACGCGTGCAGTACGCCATGTCCACCGTGCTGGCGGAATTCTTGCAGCAGTTCTTCACTTTTATTGCAGTGGCCGCCGTGGTCGTTGTCCTCGGCGGGAAACTCGCGTGGGTATTGTTGCTGTTCGTTCCCGTGATCGTCTATTCGTCACGCAAGATCGGCTCACGCGTGCGCAGCACCACGCGGCAAGGCCAGGACAAGCTTGCTGAGATCCAGAACATCCTGCACGAAACGATTACGGGCAACCGTATCGTAAAGGCCTTCAACAGCGAGAAATGGGAGATCTCCCGTTTTCGCGGAGCAGCGCGCCGCCTGTTCCGCGCGAACTTGCGCTCCGTTGCCGCAACTGCGATCAGTTCGCCGCTGATGGATATTTTCGGCGTCATCGGAATCGCTCTTCTGCTGAACCTGGGCCGCGAACAGGTCAAGCACGGCGAGATGACTCCGGGAGTTTTTGTAGCCTTCATTACGGCCGTGTTCAGCCTCTACAACCCGGTGCGCAAGTTCGCTCAGTTCAACAACAACTTCCAGCAGGCCCTCGGAGCTTCCAGCGAGATCTTCAAGTTCATGGATATGGAAGATGATGTCCGCGAAAAGCCGCATGCCAGGCGCTTGCCCGCGTTCTCGAAGACCGTCCAGTTCGATCACGTCAGCTTCGCTTATGGTGGTGAGTGCGCGGATGCTCGCGTGTTGCAAGATATCAACCTCGAAGTTTGCCGCGGAGAAGTCGTGGCGATCGTTGGATCGAGCGGTTCGGGAAAGAGCACTCTGGTTCACTTGATCCCGCGATTCTTCGATGCGACCCAGGGTCGTCTGCTCATCGACGGCCACGATGTGCGCGATGTTACTCTGGCGTCGTTGCGAGAGCAGGTCGGAATCGTCACCCAGGAGACTGTCTTATTTAATGACACGGTCCGCAACAACATTGCGTACGGGCAGCCACACGTGGCGCTGAAAGAGGTTGAAGCCGCGGCCCGAGCCGCCTTGGCGCATGATTTCATCCAGGCGCTGCCCGCGGGTTATGACGAGGTAATCGGCGAGCGCGGCGTACGGCTTTCCGGAGGAGAGCGGCAGCGCATCGCGATTGCCCGCGCAATTTTGAAGAACGCCCCCATCCTGATTCTGGACGAGGCCACGTCGGCCCTGGACAGCGAATCGGAGGCTTTAGTGCAGTCGGCGTTGCATAATCTTATGAGCGGCCGCACCGTGTTTGTGATAGCGCACCGGCTCTCGACGGTGCGCCGCGCCGACCGCATCGTCGTAATTGAAAACGGCGCAATTGCCGATATTGGCTCTCATGAAGACTTGATGACCAAGTTAGGAACGTACCGGCGTTTGTACGAGTTGCAGTTCGCCGATTTCGAGCACAAACTGGAGCCGGCGCAACCGAACTGATATCTTCGTTTTGAATTTTGGAATCCCTTATGCCTCTCCGCTCCATGACGGGCTTTGCGCAAGTCAAAGGCGAACTCATAAGCCAGCCTGAAGGAAGCGCCAGTTCGAAAGCTACCGATCTGCCTTCCACTCAGGGCAATGGCCGTCTTGCCTTTGCGCTTTCATTGAAATCCGTGAATCACCGGTTTCTCGATCTGCATTTCCGGTTGCCTTCGGGCTCCGACTCGATCGAGATGCAACTTCGGCGTCTGCTGAAAGAAAAGATCGCCCGTGGGCACGTGGAAGTCACGCTCAGCCTGGAGCGCGGCGGCGGCGAAACCTTGGCGCTGAATCGCCCGCTGGTCAGTGCGTACATAGCGGCTTTTCGGGCGGCGGCCCGCGAGTTTACTGTCCCCGCCGAACCCGATCTCAACGTCATCCTGCGAATTCCCGGTGCGCTCGATTCTGCCGGCAATGGCGTGGATGGAGCGCTGGAGCCAGCAGTGATGGCAACCGTGGGCGAAGCGCTTGATCGACTGAATCAGATGCGGGAGCAGGAAGGCCGCAGCATTGAGCGCGAGCTTCGCGAGCGCATGGAGCACCTTCGCGAGGCCGCCAACGTGGTAAAGAATCACCGGCGCGCTATGCTGCAAAGCTACACGGAACGGCTCCAGGCGCGCCTGCAGGAACTGCTGGGCGCCAGCCCTGACCGGGAGCGAGTGCTGCAGGAAGCTGCTCTTTTAGTCGACCGCAGCGATATCCAGGAGGAAATCGTTCGCCTCGAAAATCACGTTCAGCATTTTTTGGGCCTGCTCGACCAACAAGGAGAAGTAGGGAAAAAGCTGGATTTCCTGCTTCAGGAAATGAATCGTGAGGCTAACACTCTGCTTTCGAAAACCTCCGGACTGGCCGGTGAGGCGCTGAAAATTACGGAAGCCGGCCTCAGCATGAAAGCGGAGATTGAAAAATCGCGCGAGCAGGTGCAGAACCTGGAATGAGTTCTCCGCCCCACAAACCACTGGTCTACATCATCTCGGCCCCGTCCGGTTCGGGCAAATCGACGCTGGTCAACGAACTGCTGAAGAAGGTGAGCGATCTGGAATTTTCTATTTCCTACACCACGCGGGCTCCGCGTGGCAGCGAGACCAATGGCCGGCAATATTATTTTGTGTCACGGGCTGAGTTCGAGAAGATGATTGGGGAAGATGCGTTCCTCGAACATGCGGAAGTATTTGGAAATTACTATGGAACGGCGCGCTGCTTTTTGCTGAAAGCCGAGCAATATGGCCGCGATCTTTTGCTCGATATCGACGTACAAGGCGCCAAACAAATCCAGGACAAAGTGCCGGAAGCCACCAGCATTTTCATTCTGCCTCCGGACCGCAAGACGCTGGAAGAGCGCCTGCGCAAGCGTAGTGAAGATAGCGACGAAGTGATCGAGAGGCGATTGGATACAGCGACTCGTGAGATTGAGAATTACCAGCGATACAACTACATTCTGGTAAACGATCAACTGGAGGATTCAATCAAGCTACTGCGCGCGATTGTACGAGGCGAACGCTTGCTGCGCACGGGACGGGCCCTTTCTGAGGAAGAAACAAAAATCGTCGCCTTGGGGGATTGCTGCCGGCTGGCCAACGTCCGCGAACGCCTGCAGCCGATTCTGGCTTCGTTTAGATCGTCCGGCAATTCCGGAGGCGATAGTCCTTCGTAACCATTTTGGCCGCCCAATCCCCCCGCAACCTTGAGTTTCGTGGGAAAATAGGAGTGGAGTTCTTAGCTTCCGCTGGCGAAGAACGAAGCGCACTAATTTTCGGCAATCAAAATTATTGCGTCCCGGTTACAGGGGGAAAAGTCCATGAAATTGATCGAAGGCTTCGACAGCAACTATCGTTACATTCTCGTCGCCGCCAGGCGCGCCCGGCAACTGCAATCAGGCGCTCCCCCGGTGGTTCAAACAAATTCCCGCAAACCCTGCCGCATTGCGCAGGATGAGATCCGCGCGGGCAAGGTGAAGTGGGAGATTCCTGAAACGCGTAGCGCCGCCGAGCAGGCCGCCGATGTTCTGGATCAGGCCTTCGGACATGACGCTTAGGCAGGCGGCTGAAGTAGATTCGTATCGGGGCATGCTTTCTGGCATGCCGGAAGTGTGGCAGAACCGGTAGCGCCTTCAGGCGCTGCCATTGCAAACCATGAAAGTTGCTCTCGGAGTGACGGGCGGGATCGCCGCTTACAAGGCGGCCGAGATTGTCCGGCTGCTGCAAGACCGCGGCATTCGCGTGCAGGTCATCATGACGCGGGCGGCCCAGGAGTTTGTTCGCCCGCTCACCTTCGCCGCGCTCTCCGGCGAGAAAGTAATTACCGGAATGTTCTCGTCCGGCGAGGAGCACGCCGCCAACATCGATTCCGCCATCGAACACATCGCCGTGGCGCAGTCAATCGACGCGCTGCTGGTCGCACCGGCCACCGCCGACGTTCTGGCGCACTTCGCGCAAGGCATTGCCAGCGACTTTCTCACCACGCTTTATCTCGCTACTACTGCCCCCGTTGTCGTCGCTCCCGCGATGAACGTTAACATGTGGAATCATCCGGCGACGCAGGCGAATCTGGAAATTCTTCGCCAGCGCCGTGTGAAGATCGTCGAACCGGGATCGGGATATCTTGCCTGTGGCATGACCGGCTCGGGGAGGCTGGCTGAGAATGAGGCGATCGTTGCCGCAGTTCTGGAGGCTCTGGGCGCTTCGCAAGATCTCAGCGGCGAAACCGTGCTGATCACCGCCGGCCCGACGCGCGAGAAGATTGATCCCGCACGCTACCTGACCAACCGCTCCAGCGGCCGCATGGGATATGCCATGGCCGAAGCTGCCCTGCGTCGCGGTGCTCGCGTGCTTCTGGTCAGCGGACCCACGGCATTGACGCCGCCAGCAGCGGCTGAGATCACGCGAGTGGAATCCGCCGAACAGATGCGCGATGCTGTGCTCAATCTTTTGCCTCAGTCCACGATCGTAATCAAGACTGCGGCGGTCTCGGATTACCGCGCGAAGTCAGCTTTCACGCAAAAGATAAAGCGTAAAGGCCCGCTCACTCTCGAACTCGAACCCACGGCTGACATTCTCAAGGAAATTTCTCTCCGCAAGCAGTCTCAAATTGTAGTGGGCTTCGCCGCGGAAACCGAGAACGTCCTCGAAAATGCCCGTCAGAAGCTGGCCGCCAAACACCTCGACGCCATCGTAGTCAACGACATTTCCCGCGAAGGCATCGGTTTCGACTCCGACCGCAACGAGGTGACGATCATTACTCACGACGAAGTCATCGAAGTTGCCGAAACTACCAAGTGGGAAGTGGCCCAGCGCGTACTCGATCAAGTCGTGCGCCTCCGCCAGCAGCGCAAGTCGCCGGTGAAAGCCTGAGGCGAGTTTCTTCGGAACCGGCGTACAATTCCGTCAAACTTATTTAAGGAGCAAGAGATGACCCAGAAGATTATCGAAGTGATTGGAACGTCTAAGGACAGTTTTGCCAAGGCCGCGGAGAATGCGGTGGCCGAGGCGGCGAAAACCGTGCGTGGAATCAAATGGGCGCATGTGGACTCGCTCGACATGCAGCTGGATGGGGCGAAAGTGGTGCTGTACCGGGCGACGGCCAAGATCTTTTTTGACGTCGAGAACTGAGTCAAGTTTTCACTCCCCTCAAGAAACGATGACCCACACTCTCGATCCTGACTTGCGCAGCGCTCTCGCCGAACGCGTTCGCTACTGCCATGAGATGGGCATCTACGATTTCTACCGGCGAGAGTCGCAGTTCTCGCAACTCACGGAAGCGGTTGTGTCCGCGTCCGCAATCGATTCAGCATTCCAGTCAGAACTGCGAGAGGAAATGGCCGCAAGAAAATCCGCAGTCGCCTCAACCGTCGTCGAGGACAAAGTATTCGCAATCGTTTCGTCGCAGCCGGAACATGGAGTCGCCGATCCGGTCGCTGCGCTCAAACTGATTCGCGAAGATCTGGGCGATTGCACGCGCTGCAAACTGCACAAGCAGGGCCGCAAGCAGATCGTTTTCGGCGTGGGAAATCCGCGCGCCGCGCTGATGTTTGTGGGCGAGGGTCCCGGAGCCGACGAAGATACACAGGGAGAGCCTTTCGTCGGCCGCGCCGGGCAGTTGCTCAACAACATGATCAAGGCGATGGGCCTGCGGCGCGAAGATGTCTACATCGCGAACATCGTCAAGTGCCGGCCGCCTGGCAACCGCCAGCCGGAGCGCGATGAATGCGAAACCTGCTCGCCGTTTCTCATGCGACAAATCGCGACGGTCAAGCCCAAGGCGCTTGTCGCGCTGGGAGCGACCGCGGCAAAGAATCTTCTGGCCATTAACGCGCCTATGTCCGAACTGCGCGGCCGCTGGTATGACTTCAAACCGGCCGGAAGCGATCCGTCATGGGAAGGCGCGCGCCTGGCGGTGACTTACCATCCCGCGTTCCTGCTGCGCGATCCGCGCCAGAAGGGCGAGGCATGGAAGGATCTGCAGATGGTGATGAAGTATCTTGGCATTGTGCCTCCGAAAAAAGCTATCGAATAAATCAAACTTGAAGATTGATTTGTCATCCAGCGCGCAGCGAAGGATCCCTGCTCGCTTCACTACTTCCAGCCTCGACAGGGGCTCTCTAGGTTATTCTTCCAATCGATGCCCGAGTTCTGCGATGTTGCTCTGCCCGTGCCGCTCGACATGGTCTTCACTTACCGTGTCTCCGCCGAGGCCACTCCGGTAGTTGGCGGCCGCGTGCTCGTGCCTTTCCGCCAGCAGCGCTTAATAGGCATTGTGGTTGAACTCCACGACCGCAAGCCATCGGTCAAAATAAAAACCATTCTTAATGTGCTCGACGCCGCGCCGGTGCTCGATGACCAGTTACTGCGCCTCGGCCGCTGGATTTCCGACTACTATCTCGCGCCGCTCGGCGAAGTTTTTCGCACCATGCTGCCGCTGAACGCGGAGTTCAAGCGCGCCATCGCTTACCGCATCACTGCGGAAGGCCAGTTGGCCCTGCATCTGGCAGGCATGTCGGGATCGTCCGCGCGTTCGCGCCGCACTCCGGAAGAGCAAGCCGCCGAATTTCGTGTGCTCGATTATCTTGCAGCGCAAGAGATTGCGCCCGGAGAAGCAATCCAAGTTCGCGAAGAAGCTTTGCGCTCCGCCACTCGCGTCTCCAAATTGATCTTGAGCGGGATGGTGCGGAAGAAATGGCTTGTGCGTGAAGACGTCTCCGCTGTCCGAGATGCGACGCGAACCAACAAGAGCGCGCTGCTAAAATCCGCCGACGGCAAGCTGAACGACAACCAGCGGCGGCTCGTCGAGACGCTCGCCGCATCCGGAGGCCGAGTTCCCGTAGAAACGCTGCAAGCGCTCGAAGTCCCGCGAACGACCCTCAGCACGCTGGTCAAGCGCGGTATGATCGAAATCATCGAAGAGCCTGCGGCGTTCGCGGTATCGCGCAGCAAGCCGCGGCCCTCGCGCCTCGAATTCGACTTCAACGTTGCGCAGCAGGCCGCGCTGAACCAACTGCGCGAAACCGTTGAGACCCGGAAGTTTTCCGGCATACTCCTGCATGGCGTCACCGGTTCCGGCAAAACCGCCGTCTACCTCGCGGGCATGCGCGCGGTGCTCGAAGCCGGACGCTCTGCCATCCTCCTGGTCCCGGAAATCGGCCTCACGCCCGCAGTCGCCGCCGATCTTCATCAGATCTTCGGTGAAGAAGTCGCTATCCTGCACTCTGCGCTCTCAGACAAGGAACGCGCCCAGCAGTGGCACCGCATCAAAAGCGGCGAAGCGCGCATGGTTGTTGGTACGCGCTCCGCCGTCTTCGCGCCGGTTGCCGATCTCGCGCTGATTATCGTCGATGAAGAGCACGATTCCTCCTACAAACAGGAAGAAACGCCGCGCTACCACGCTCGCGACATTGCCGTTGTGCGCGCCAAGATGGCGAATGCCGTCGTGGTCCTGGGTTCGGCTACGCCATCGCTCGAATCGTATTTCAATGCTAAGAAAAATAAATATGCGCTGGTCGAATTGCCCGACCGCGTGGAACAGCGTCCTCTGCCGGAAGTCGAGATCATCGACATGCGTCAGGAATTCCAGGAGACCGGCCACGAGCAAGTCATCTCACGCAAGCTGGCAGCCGAAATCAAAGAGCGGCTCGACCGCAAAGAGCAAGTCATGGTGCTGCTCAACCGCCGCGGATACTCTCCGGTCGTGTTGTGCCGCACCTGCGGCAAGACTTTGGAATGCCAGAACTGCGCTATCGCGCTCACCCACCACAAACGCGAACACAAAATGATCTGCCACTATTGTGGCCATACCGCGCCCGTGCCCAAAGCCTGCGTGCATTGCGGCAGTGAATACGTTTATTTTCTCGGCACCGGATCGGAGAAGCTGGAGGAATTGCTGCACGGTATGTTCCCGCAGGCGCGCATCGCCCGCCTCGATCGCGATACCGTCCGTGGCCACGAAGATTTCGAGCGCACTCTGAACGCGCTCAACGAAGGCGAACTCGACGTGCTCGTCGGCACGCAAATGATCGCCAAGGGCCACGACATTCACGGCGTCACCCTGGTGGGAGTAGTGGGCGCCGACAGCGCGCTAGGGATGCCCGATTTCCGCGCCGCCGAGCGCACCTTCCAGTTGCTCACGCAAGTTGCCGGGCGCGCCGGGCGTGGGCAATCTCCCGGCAAAGTAATTCTGCAAACTTATTTTCAGGACCATTACGCCGTGCAATACGCGGCCCACCACGATTTCGCCGGATTCTACGACAAGGAATTGCGCTTCCGCAGTTGGATGCACTATCCGCCATACTCCGCGCTGGCCAATGTTCTCATCCGCAGCAATAAACTTGATGAAGCGCTGCAGTGGTCGGGCACGCTGGGAAAATGGTTTGAGCAGACGCGCCACGAAGGAGTGCGCGTGCTCGGCCCGGCCACAGCGCCTATTATGCGGCTGAAGCGCGATTATCGTTATCACTTCGTGCTGAAGTCGCCCAGCCGCGAAAAGCTGAACGCCACCCTGCGCGCCATGTTGGCCTACGCCTCCGCGCAGAAGATTCCGCGAACCCAGGTGATTGTGGATGTAGATGCTCTCTGGCTGATGTAGGAAGTATTCGGAGATGATCTTATGCCATTGAAACCTCAGTTCTTTCCGTCGCCATCCGCGTGGCGGGCATGGCTCAAGGAGCATCACGCCGGGGCTCAGGAATTGTGGGTTGGTCTTTATAAGAGGGATTCTGGACGGCTAAGCATCACCTGGCCGGAAGCGGTCGATGGTGCGCTCTGCTTTGGCTGGATCGATGGCGTCCGCCAGAGCGTTGACGCCACCAGCTACAAGATTCGCTTTACGCCGCGTAAGCCGCGCAGCCTCTGGAGTGCGGTCAACGCGAGACGCGCCACCGAGCTTTCAGCCCTGGGCCTGATGCACCCCGCGGGCCTGGCAGCTTTTCAGAAACGCGAGGGAAAGCGGTCGGAGATATATTCCTACGAGCAGAGAAAGGCGGCCAAGCTACCGGCAGCTTATGAGAAAGAGTTTCGCGCGCAGAAAACCGCATGGAAGTTCTTCCAAGCCCAGGCTCTCTGGTATCGAAGAACCTGCAGTTTCTGGATCATCAGCGCGAAAAAAGAAGAGACGAGACTAAAGAAGCTGGCTGCGCTCATTGAAGATTCCGTGCATCAACGAACCATACCGGCTCTCACACGCCCGCCCAGGACAAAGTGACAGCAGTCCGGCGCGTCTGTGCATTTCGAAGCGGTGAAGCTCACTGCCCGCTGATCTCTCCTCGAATCACCACTACCGACGCTGCCGGCACATCGTACAGCGTATCTTTCTTCGCGTTCAGCTTGGTATGGACAATCGGCCCGTCGGGATCAGCCCAGCCTTTGCTGGTCGCCACAATCGTGTGTTCTGCGCCAGATTCCGCGTGTGCCATAAAGCGCGTCTGCGCTGGATGCCATCGATACTGTGCGCTCCCGAAAGTTGAAACCTCCACCGGCCCGGCGAAGCTGCTCTCCTTGTCCGCTGGTCCTTCAAAAGTAATCCGCACTCGGTGCGTATTCTGCTGGTCTCGATTCACCGCCATCACCGCCCACGTTCCATCCGGACGCTTCACCGCATAAGCTGTGACTAGTTCATGATCCGCGCCATCCTGCACATCGCTCTTTGCGGCAAATACCTGATGCTCGCCGCCGCCCGGCTGTACCCACTCCAGGTTAATCAACTGCGCCACAAAAAACTGTGCCAGCGGCTGCTGAATCTGATAATTGGCATCGATAGTAAACATTCCAAATGTGCCCGGAGAGCTGTTGCACCCCGGCTCCATCTGCAACGGCAGATAGTGAAAGAAGTAAACGCCTTTCCCTCCTGACTTCAAGAACGACCCGATGTAATCCGCCAGCCAGACTCCAGAGAAAATATCCTGATAAGTTTCACTCGCGCCCGACGAAAGATTTCCCTCCGTGATGAACATCGGCATGTCGGCCGGAATTCCGTCCTCATGCCACACCTGCATGATGTGACTCACCAACTCGGGCTCGTCGTAGAGCACTCCCCACGGCGTTCGGCACGGGTCGTACGGATAGTGCTCGAACGAAAAAAACGCCAGATCGTTCATTCGTCCGTGTTGTTTCAGATAATCAACGAACCGCGCCGTCCATGAAACTTTGCCATTCGCGTCCGGCCAAACCTCGATGTCTTTGTTCACGCCTTGGAAAGACGGCCCGCCCAGCTTCAACGCCGGGTCCACGCGATGAAGCGCCGTCGCCCACTGCACATAGAGTGCGGCGTAGTCTTCTGGCAGCATGAACTGGCCATCGGCCTCCTCGCCCATCTCGACGTACGAGATGGGATAGCCACGCTTCTTCAAATACGCAACCTCGGCCGCGGCGTTGTCGGGAGTGTCATACAGCATCGCGACCGGCACCATGGCCGGCAATCCGCGTGTCACGCCGCTGGTGAAGAACAAATCGAATCCCACCTGCGACTGCTTGGTCGATCCCAGATCTGACGGCTGATGCCACGGGTCAACCGACGAGCAGTACGTAGTGGTCTGCTCCTGATCCGGCGTGTGCCGCAAAATGTCGTGAAACGCGCCGTCTTCGGTGCTGGTGCCGAGGAAGAGTTCACGAATCGAATAGCCCACACAATTCCGCGGATCATCCAGCTGTCGATCTTCCAATTTAGGATCACTGGCTCCGTCCGCATCGCAGGTGTTCGACGATTCCGTCATCCATATCCGCAAAAATCGTACCGCCATGGGAGTGTTGCTCAAGCGAATCGTCTCAGTCTTACCTTTTCCATCCGTAACCGTTCCTTGCGGAAAGGTCTGCCAGACTCCGCGCGTCACGGCCTTGATGGGGTCGTCGCCCGTCCAGTACTGGACCACATAGTGTCGGGCGTAAGGTTCTCCCCACGCGATCCGAATACTGTTCACCTGCTGCATTTGCGCCAAGTCCATCACCACCCACTGCGGATGCAGCGCGTCGCTCTCACCCGTGAAGTGCTGCGTGAGATAGGGATTGCTCTTCCAGAAAGTGTTCAGATCGCCATCGGTCAGCCGCGAAAAACCTACATTGTCGGTTCCGTCGTTACGGGTGGTTCCGCGGCGCGGCAGCGAATACCCGTAGGAATAGGAGAGCATTTCCGTGGGAGTCGACGAACCGGTGAAATATCCTTTTCCGCTGGCATCGCTCCCCTCGCTCCATGTCCCTTGCGGATTCCAGTGCCACGCTTCGATGGCGAGTTCGGTATTCTGACGGTACGTCACCGGCTGCCAGCCTGAAGCTAGAGTCTTATCGAGTGTCGGCTGCAACAGGTCTTTGTCAATCGCTTCCACGGCGATGCGATCGACGCCTGCCCCCAAAGTTTCCTTCGGCACGAAATGGTTGGTGGGACGGGAAACGTCAATCTCGACGACTTGAGCCGCCGCAGTATGAGCGAAAGAAAAACATCCCAACAAAAACGCGAGGTAAGCCGTAGTCTTTTTCAAAGTAAGACCACCTCCGGCCAATGTATTGAAACGATTCAATAAAGGAGTATACGAGAGAAATGGTCGGGCGGGCGAGTCGCTGGATCAGCTTGAGGCTACCGTCCCCGGAACTGCCGCACCGCTTCCGGCAGAGAGGAATGCCCCAGCGGCGCCGGTGTCAGCGTCACCGCCAGCATCAGCAGCGCAAATGCAGCCAGCCATAACCTTCCACCCGAAACCCGCGGCCACTCTGCCACTTGCGGATGACGGAAACTGCTCACTTGCAGAAGAATCGCCCATAGGAACCATCCTGTCCACAGGTAATATGCCATGGGCAGAAGAATCAGAATCGTCAATCGCGACACCATCTTGTGGGCCTGCGGTGCGATCGAAAAAATAATGTGTCCGCCATCGAGTTGCCCGCCGGGCAGCAGGTTGAGTGACGTCGCAAGCATTCCTACCCAGGCCGCAATGGCTGTGGGATGCAGCAGCATTCGGTCCAATGGCAAGGCTGCCGGACCATGGACCAAACCGATCGCCGTCAGCAAGTGGTGCACAATTTTGAAAATCAGGGGATAGCCGAGTTCATAATCCGGCTGGCCCAGGCCGTGGGGTATCGGCTTCGACAATGCCAGTGAAACTGCGAGCACCGCCACTGCGACCACGAACCCCGCGATGGGCCCGGCGATGCCAATGTCGAATAATGCGGTGCGGGAGCGAATGCGCGAACGGATGAGAATGACCGCTCCCATTGTCCCGATAGGAGTCGGCATCGGAATGAAGAACGGCAGCGTTGCGTAGACGCCATAGTGGCGGCAATATAAGTAGTGACCCATTTCATGGGCCAGAAAGAACAGCATCAAGGTGGCCATGAAGGGCAAGCCCCCCAAGAGTCGCGCTGGATGGGAGCGCACCCACTCGGCTGGAAAGAACGAGATCGATTCACGCTGCCCCGGCTCGTCGACGATGGGATCTTCGCTGAACGACAACGCTGGCCGGTTGTGCTCGAAGTTGTATTGCATGCGTGCGCCCATCACCAGCGTGGTGAAGCCCGTGGCCAGTAACAACAGTAGATGCAGCCAGTAGCGTGGCTTCGGCGGACTCGGCCTCCACTCCGGCAACGGCCGGTAATATTCGAGAGTGGAAGAAACTGAAGGAGGAGTAGGTTCCGACATGCAATCGGCCCCGCAACGTGATCCAGGGCCGTTCCTTAGATGCTACTACGATTGGCGGGAATGCAGGCGAAGCCTTTGGACGAAGCCTGCGCGGATCCTTGGGATCTTCGAAAGCCGAAGCCCGGAAGCCGGAAGCCGCTCTTCTCAATCGATCGACTGCAATTCTTTTCCCGGCTTAAAGCGCACGGCCTTGCCCGGCGGAATCGACACTTCGGCGCCGGTGCGCGGGTTGCGTCCGATGCCGGTCTTACGCGGGCGCACGTTAAACACGCCAAATCCGCGCAGCTCGATGCGATTGCCGTGGGCCAGCGCCTTCTTCATGCTCTCAAAGACGGTTTCCACCGCCAACTCAGCCTTGGTCTTAGTGATGCCGGTTCTGGCCACCACTTCGTTGATAATGTCGAGCTTAATCACGAACGGCTCCCGGATGCGGTGTGAGGATCGTGCTTCAAGTTATTGATGCTATGGGAGATAACGGAGATTGTCAACGGGAGCATCTGTACCGTAAACTGGCAGGCACTTGCAAGCTGCGCTGTTTTGTCATCCTGAGCGAAGTATGATCGTCCGAAGGGCGGTCATGCGCAGTCGAAGGATCCCTTAGATATTAGCTTGACGATCGGCCTTGCAGGAAGTTCTCTCCTCTTGGCCCGCTGATATTTTTACATATTTTCCTATTTTGACTGAACCCAAGGAACTCCATGCTGAAGAGTGACCGCTGGATTCGCAAGACCGCCCGCGAACATGACATGATCAACCCTTTTTCCGAGAAGCAGGTCCGCGAAGGCGTGATCTCTTACGGCCTATCGTCCTACGGCTACGACCTGCGGGTAGCCGACGAGTTCAAGATCTTCACCAACGTGAACAGCACCATCGTCGATCCCAAGAATTTCGACGAAAAATCCTTTGTCACCGTGCGCACCGATATCTGCATCGTTCCGCCAAACTCATTCGCGTTGGCTCGCTCCGTCGAATATTTCAAAATTCCCCGCGATATTCTGACCATCTGCGTGGGTAAGAGCACCTATGCCCGCTGCGGGATCATCGTCAACGTCACCCCATTCGAGCCCGAGTGGGAAGGCTTTGTGACTCTCGAAATCTCGAACACTACGCCGCTTCCAGCGCGCATCTATGCCAACGAAGGCCTCTGCCAGATTCTGTTCTTCCAGTCCGACGAAGTCTGCGAAACCAGCTACGCCGACCGCAAAGGCAAATACCAGTCGCAGCAGGGGATTGTGCTGCCGAAGCTGTGAGGAAGGGTGATTGGAAGGGGCCGGCGAGATAGAGCCGCGATCGGCGGCATTTGCTAGTCCAGCACGTAAATGCTGGGAAAGTGTAAGCGAAACCCAAACGAGGCAGATAACTCTAGACGCCCACTCCTACCGCCCGTTCTCGTCTTCCTTAAACATGTACTTAATCGCAGGCTTGTAGATCATCAAATTCGGCCCGCCCTCTTCGCGGATCACCTTGATGCAGGTTTTGTCGTACCACTCGATGAAGCCGTGCACTTCCTCGCCGTCTTGCAGCACGATCACCATGGGCGTCCGCGATTGCATCTGCTTTTGATAATAGAAATTCTCGGCGTTGGTTTGCTCCGGAGGAGCCGTCTTCCGTCCGCCACCACCTCCCGGCGCGGGCCGGTCGCCGCGGTCGTATCCTCGATCCTGTCCACGCTCCGGCCGCTCGTGCCGGTCCCGGCGCTCCGCCACGGGCATATGATTCGCATTATGGTTGGAGTTGTGGTTGCCGTGGTTATGATCCGCGCGGGGCAATGCCGGACGAATCAGCTTGCGGTTTGCAAAAGTTTCCTCGTCGCCTGTCGGCTTGGCCGGAGTGGGATCCATCGTTTCCTTCATAGTGGCGCTCCTGCACACGCGCTCGCGCAAACCACAACGTCAAAAGCCCCTTGAGAGTATTAACGAAGGCGTGAAATTTTACTTACCGTACCACAGGAGTCTCCCCATGACAATGCTACTCTCGTGCCGGTATCGTACCGTTCACTATGGGATATGCCAGATCTTGCACACTTTGAAATATCCTTAGAATATCGATTCGCTATAGAAAACCCAGGAAAGCTCGCGGCGGCTCACGCAAAGCCCCGCTAGGTGGTATTCGACAGGTCCGCACCCCTACGTTCCCGGCCGCTTCCGGTGATCACCGCCACCAGAACGGCCACGATTAGAACCGTCCACGCTAGCACTGGCGCGAATACTCCTCCGAAGCGCTGCTCGGCGAGCTTGGCTTGTTTCACTCCGTTCCATGAAGAGAGGAAGTTTCCCAGTTGGTAGGCGAAGCCGGGAAATGTTCCCCGCACGTCGGGCGGTGAAAGTTCGTTCAAATGGGCCGGTACCACGCCCCAGGCCCCTTGTACCATGAATTGCATCAGAAATCCGCCCAAGGCCAACATGGGCACGGTGTGCGAGTATGCCCACAGCGGAATAATGGGGATCGTCAGTAGCGCGGCGATCACAATCGCCCGCCGCCTTCCGATTTTTTCCGACCACGTCCCAAAAAGAACCCCGCCCAGCAGAGCGCCCATGTTGGCTATGATCGCGATCAATCCTACCGTCTGCGGCGTAAAACGGTGGTCCTTCTGCAAGAACGTCGGATAGAGATCCTGCGTGCCGTGGCTAAGCGAATTGAAACTGAACATCAACAAAACCAGGAAAATAAATGTGCCTACGTAGGTCAGGATGTCCTTGCCCAGCCTGATCTCTGCGGTTCTCGATACCTGGCCTTGCAACCACGCCGGGGACTCATCCACTTTCGTGCGAATATAGAAGACCAGAAACGCGGGCAGAGCGCCGATCACAAACATTCCCCGCCAGCCCACAAAACGAAACACCGTTCCGTAAACCAACGCGGCCATCAGATAGCCTGCGGCGTACCCTTCCTGCAACAGCCCGGAGAAAAATCCCCGTCCCTCAGCCGGCAGCGTCTCGAATGCCAATGCCGCGCCCACGCCCCACTCCCCGCCCATTGCGATTCCGAATAACGCCCTCGTGATCAGAAAGACTTTCAGCGAAGGCGCGAAGGCCGATGCCAGCTCAAACACCGAGTACGCGATGATATCGACCATCAGCGTGGGACGCCGCCCGAAGCGATCGGCCATCAGTCCAAAAAGAAATGCGCCGACCGGCCGAAAAGCCAGGGTGATGAAAATCGCTTCCGTGACCGCCGAAATCTTGGTCTGGAATTGCGTGGCAATTGCGCTCACGCAGAACGTCAGAATGAAGAAGTCAAAAGCGTCCAGCGACCAGCCCAGAAAGCAGGCGGTGAAAGTGTTCCGCTGCAGCGGCGTAAGCCTGCGGAAATGGCCGAGAAACTCCATCGAAATTCCTCCGCGTAATTCGGTACGCGCCGAAACGTTCTGCGAATGCTAGCATATTGGGTTCCATCGACAATCAAGAAATCAACAATTTCCCCATGCCCGAACTCGATTTCCCCCAACGCCAGGCGACGGACTCCTTGATGCTCACGGGCTTCTGGTATCGCGCTCTGCCCGCCGATCGGGTGCACCGCAATCAACTCCATAAGGCCATGCTGCTTGAGATTCCGTTGGTTATTGGACGTGACCGCGCTGGCCGTCCCTTCGCCCTGCGGGACGCCTGCCCGCACCGCGGCATGCCGCTCAACGGCGGCAACTTTGACGGAGAAAATGTCGAGTGCCCCTACCACGGCTGGACCTTCGATGCTCACAATGGCCAGTGCCAGCTCATCCCATCGCTCACCGCCGACCAGAATCTAAAGGTCGACCGCATCTACGCCGGCAGCTATCCTTGCGAAGAGCAGGATGGTTTTGTCTGGGTCTACATCCCCGATCCAGGCCCGCTGGGTGCGGGATTCAGCCAGCGCGACGAGGCTCCCGAACCCGCGCCTCAGATCGAGAAGTTCGGAAAAACGTTCAGCGAGAAGTACAAACTCGCCTACCTCACCGCCGACATGCCGGTCAGCATCGATCACGGCATTATCGGCCTTATGGATCCCGCGCACGGGCCGTTTGTCCATCAGGCGTGGTGGTGGCGCAGCCGCCACAGCATTCACGAAAAGAAAAAAAACTTCGAGCCCATTCCCAACGGCTTCCGCATGAGCGCGCACACGCCCAGCTCGAACTCCGCGCCCTACAAGCTGTTGCTCCTCTATGCCGCCGCCGATTCCATCACCACCACCATCGATTTCACTTTGCCCAACCTGCGCAGAGAAACCATCCGGGCAGGGAAGTACTGGTTCTCATCGCTCACCACGGTGACGCCGATCACGCGCAATCAGTGCCGTATCGACGTGGTGGCTGCCTGGAACATCTTCCGCTGGCTGCCCTTCGGCTCGGAGTTGCTGAAGTTTGTCTTCGCGAAATTCGTCGAGCAGGACCGCCGCACCATGGAACTGCAATCCGAAGGCTTGAAGCACAATCCTCATCTCATGCTGATCGACGACGCCGACCGTCCCGCGAAGTGGTATTTCCAACTGAAGGCCGCATATCTCGAAGCCAAACGCACCGGCGACGAGATGAAACATCCCATGACCGGGCCGGTTACGTTGAAGTGGAGAAGCTAGTCACCAGATAATCTTGAGCCCCGCATACAGACTGAATTTCGGGTCTGGAGTCGCGACAGGGATTCCCTCGGCCAATGCTTGAGCGATGATTTGCCGGTCAAACGGATCGCGATGATGAAGTGGCAGCCCGAACAAATGAAATGCGTGTTGCGAGGTGTAGGGCAGTATGCGGACGCCTAGACTGCTGACTGCCTGGCGGGCGACCCCAGCGGAAAGGCTCAGCTTGCCCAGGGTGCTCTTAATGGCAATCTCAACCAAGGAAATTGCGCTCAACTCGAGTGCAGTCTGCGGATGCTGCAAAGCCACTTCTACGCGCAAGCTGAGGAGTTCTGGCGACTGCACCGCATAAATAAAGGCCGCGGTGTCCAGGAGCAGGCGCACGTCAGTCCCGCCCCCCGAGGAAAGCTTCGACTTCCGCGTCCGTCATCGGCTTCCACCAGTCCGGATCGATGATTTTGATCTGCCCGCGGAGAGCGCCTAGAGTACGCTTCTTGCGAATTGGCTTTTTCGTGCGCACGATATCCACCACCGGCACACCCCTGCGGCAGATGGTCACCGGCTCTCCATCCTCGACGGCCTTGATCAATTCCGGTAACTTATTTTTGGCATCCGCTACGCTGACCTGCATAACGTAGATGATAGCTATCTGAGATAGCTATGTAAAGCCAATGGCTCGTCCTGTACCAGCCAGTCCATCGCCTCCTCCCGCGTCTTGAAGGCAGGGAAGTCGCGTTGAGAGAAGTTCTTGAAGTGCTCGACGAACACGTGCGGCAGACTCTCCGCTCCCACCCATGCCGACCGCTTCACATAGGGACGATCAAGCGCGAGCACTTCCTTCATTCGCGTAGCCACGTTCTTGTCGATCTGCGCCCCCGTGAAGTCCGCCAGGGTGAGCAGGGACCCGGGTGCGTGTCGCGAGACATCTGCGCGGATCAGCTCCAGCAGCAACAACAACTCCTTCGCCGTACAATGCGTGAGGTCAGTGACGTAGATGGCGTGGCCCTTGTGCTTGATGAATCGCAGGCGCTCGTTGAGGGGACCGCCGCTTGAGCTCATGACAGGAGCGACTCCACCACCGCGTATGCGCTATCCAGCGCGCCATCCAGCGCGGCCGCATCTTTGCCTCCAGCCTCGGCCAGGTCGGGACGGCCTCCACCTTTGCCTCCCACTTTCTGCGCCACCGGACCGATCACCTTTCCCGCCTGCACTCGGCTGGTCAAATCTTTCGTGACGCCCACAATCAGCGACACACTTCCGTTCGAAGCCGAGCCCAGCACCACCACGCCGGAGCCAATCTTATCGCGCAGTTGATCGACCAGCGTTCGAAGTTGCGAGCGCTCCAGATTGTCCACGCGATGCGCCAGAACCTTCACACCCTTCACATCTCTAATTTGATCGCCGATGTTCGCCGTCGACGACGACGCCGATTTCATCCGCGCCTGATCCAGTTCGCGCGTCAGCCGCTTGATCTCGGAATCCTTCTTGTCGAGTTCGGCTTTGAGAGCTGCGGCAGGAGATGCCGACATCTCCTCAGATGAGGGTGCCCCATCTTTGCGCGGTGTTGGCGCAAAGGTGGGAACCACGAACCTCGACACCACGGTTTCCAACTCATGATCCGTGCGGAAGTGCGCCAGCGATCCCAAGCCCGTAACCGCCTCCACCCTCCGCACTCCAGACGACACACTCCCTTCTTTCAGAATCTTAATCAGCCCAATCTCTCCGGTCGCGCCCGTGTGCGTCCCACCGCAAAGCTCCGTCGAGAAATCGCCAATCCGCACCACCCGCACCTTATCGCCATACTTCTCGCCGAACAGCGCCATGGCGTGGTAAGTATTGATGGCCTCATCGATGGGAACGTCGGTAAGCGTCTCAACAATCTGGTTGCGCAGCACTTCCTTGTTGATGATGTCTTCAATATCCTGCAACTCTTCGTCTTCGACCGCGGTGAAGTGTGAAAAATCAAACCGCAAATGATTCGGCGCCACCAGCGACCCCGCCTGCTTCACATGCTTCCCCAGAACCTCGCGCAGGCCAGCATGAAGCAGATGCGTAGCCGTGTGATTCCGCATAGTGGACTGTCGAACGTCGGCATTGACGACGGCATCGACCTTATCGCCCACGCGCAGCGCCTGTTTAGCAACAACCTGATGCGCCCGCACCCCCTGAATCGGCGCGTAGCATCCCGTCACATCGGCGACAACGGTGTTGTGATCGTCCGAGTAAAACCATCCCTTGTCGCCAACCTGCCCGCCGGACTCGGCATAGAACGGCGTGTGATCAAGGATGACCTCGCCCGATTCGCCTGCCTTGAGTTCCCGCGCCCCCTGCCCGTTGTGAATGATGGCCAGTACTTCGCAGCCGTCAGAGCGAGTCTGGCGATAGCCTTCGAAGAGTGATTTCGGAAGCTGCTGGTACGCAGGATTCGCAGTCTGCTTTGCTGCGCCTTTCCAGGAGGCCTTCGCTTGCTCTCGCTGAGCGAACATGGCTTGATCAAAACCAAGCTGGTCGAAAAGCAAGCCCTGATCTCTGACCGCGTCAGTGATGAAGTCTAGGGGAAGTCCGAAAGTGTCATAGAGCTTAAACGCTTCTTTGCCTGGGAACCAAGGTTTTGAAGAGGGAGCGAACGAGGCAGCGGAGTCGTGCGTCCCGTGGATTCTGACAGCTTCATCGATTACAGACTCTAGCCTGGAAAGTCCGAGTTCCACTGTGTGGGCAAATCTCGCTTCCTCAGCGTCTACGACTTTCGCAACGTTAGCAGCGGTTTCGTTCAGTTCAGGATAGGCATCGCTCATTAAATCACGGACTGCGAAGACCATCTCACTGAGGAATCGGCGCTTGAAGTTCAAGAGCCTGCTGTGCGTCAGAGCACGTCGAATGATCTTTCGGAGAACGTATCCCCGACCATCATTCGACGGCGTTACGCCGTCAGAAATCAAGAAAGTGGCTGCCCGAGAGTGGTCGGCAATGATTCGAAGCGACGGCACGACTCTGGATTCGTCGGGATCGGAGTAGGTTAGCCTAGCGGCAGTGGAGATCAGTGGCGTGAATAAATCCGTGTCGTAATTCGAAATCACGCTCTGCAACACCGCCGTTACCCGCTCCAACCCCATCCCAGTATCAATTGAGGGTTTAGGTAGTGGGCGCAATTCAAAGCTAGTTACCTCATGTTTGGGAGCCTCGCGGTCGCCAAAATTGTCCGTGTCGTATATCTGCCTTTTATGGACGATTCGGTCGAACTGCATGAACACCAGATTCCAGATCTCAACATACCGCCCGCAGTCGCAGCCGAACGCACAATCAGTATGTCCCTGATCCGAGGCGATCGCGCCCATATCGTAATGAATCTCGCTGCAAGGTCCGCAGGGCCCGGTGTCGCCCATCTGCCAGAAATTGTCTTTGAGGCCCATCTCAAAAATTCGATCTTTGGGCACGCCCTGCCCAACCCATAGATCGTATGCTTCGATATCGCGCTCGACGCCAGCTTCGCCTTTGAAGATGGTCACGTACAGCTTCTCTTTATCAATCCCGAACCACTCCTTCGAAGTAATCAGCTCCCACGCATAGGCGATGGCGTCTTTCTTGAAGTAATCCCCAAACGAAAAATTCCCCAACATCTCAAAGAACGTGTGATGCCGCTTGGTGAACCCAACGTTCTCCAGATCGTTGTGCTTGCCCCCGGCGCGAACGCATTTCTGTGAAGTGGTGGCGCGGGAGTAGTCGCGCTTTTCCAGTCCCAGAAAAACGTCTTTGAACTGGTTCATGCCCGCGTTGGTGAACAGCAGCGTGGGATCGTTCGCCGGCACCAGCGACGACGAATGCACCTCCTTGTGCCCCTTCTGCACAAAGAACTCGAGAAACTTGCGGCGGATTTCAGAGCCTGTCAGCATGGTATGGAGAAACATTAATTCTAGCAGGGAAGAACGGAAGCGCAGCGGCACACTGGCGCGGAGACACGCACGGAACGGACGTCAGGCGATCTCGCTCTCTAACGAACTCAAGGTCTCTTCATCCACATCCCAGCTCTTCAAGATGGTGAAGATCGTTTTCGTGCCGAAGCCGGCGCGCGCCAGTTGGCGGAAAATGCGCGCCGTCGTCTTCTGATCCTTGGGCTTCACCATGCGCTTCCGGCGCAAATATTCGCGGGCCTGTTTTTCTTCGCTTATGCCCTCGAAAGCCGCGTCCACAGCCTTTTCGATCACGTCACCGTGCACGCCCTTCACTTTCAGATCGGTGACCACGCGCCTGCGTCCAAACTTCTGGTTGTCCCGGCGCAGGGAAGAGAAATACGCGGCGTATTGCGAATCATTCAAATAGCCGCGGTCTTTAAGCCGCCGGATCACCAACTCGATCAGCGTCTGTCCATATTCCGACTCGGCGTCTTCCACCCGCGCCCGGAATAAACGCTTCAATTCCGCAACTGTGCGCATGCGCCGCGCCAACGCTCCTACGGCATACTCGTATAACTCATCTTCGGAATACGACCTCTTCTTTGGTCGCGAGAACGGCATGCAGCTAACGATAAATCAATTGGAGATGGGAAAGGGAAGAGAATGGAACTGCGGCGTCTGGCTCTCGGCTTCCGGAAGCCGAGAGCCGGAAAGCGGAAGCCGAGCTTTACCGTCCGCCGAACCCGGCAGACTGCATAGACTGCCGCGAAATGTCCGCGGTCGATGCAATGCCCTGCATGCGCAGCTTGAAGTCGTCGGCGTTGGAAGCGTTCTCCAGCGCGGTTTCGTAAGCGACCAGTCCGGCCTGGAACAAATCCCACAACGACTGGTCAAACGTCTGCATCCCGTATTGCGAAGTGCCAGCGGCAATCGCGTCACGAATGGATCGCGTCTTTTCCGGCACCAGCACGCACTCCCGGATGAAGGCCGTGTTGATCATGACTTCGACCGCGGGCACGCGTCCCTCAGAATCGCAGCGCCGAACCAGACGCTGGCTGACGATGGCGCGCAATACTGCGGCCAACTGCAGGCGAATCTGCTTCTGCTCGGGCGGTGGGAAAATGGAAATGATTCGATTCACGGTTTCCACGGCGTCCAACGTGTGCAGCGTAGAGAAAACCATGTGGCCGGTTTCCGCCGCGTGCAGCGCAGTGGATATCGTTTCCAAATCACGCATTTCGCCGACCAGGATCACGTCGGGATCCTGACGCAGAGATGCGCGCAACGCGGCGCTGAACGAAGGCGTATCCACTCCGATTTCGCGCTGATTCACGTAGCCTTTTTTATCGCGATGCAGAAATTCGATAGGGTCTTCAATGGTGATGATGTGTTCGGCGCGGCTCGAATTCACTCGATCCACCATCGCGGCCAGCGTGGTCGACTTACCCGAACCGGTCACGCCCGTTACCAGCACCAGCCCGCGCGGCATCTCGCAGATCTGCTCCACCACCTTGGGTAGAAATAGTTCGTCGAGTGCGCGAATCTTCGTTGGAATGACGCGCAGCACCAGTCCCACATTGCCGCGCTGCTGGAAGATGTTCACACGGAAGCGTCCCAGTCCGGCCACGCCGTAGGCCATGTCAATTTCCGTGGTCTCTTTGAATTTTTGTTTCTGGCGCGCCGACATCATGCTGAACGCCATGGTCAGCATGTCTTCAGCGCTCACTCGCGGCTGCTCGGTTAACGGTACCAGTTCGCCATCAATACGCAGGTGAGGATAGTTTCCCACCTTCAAATGCAAGTCGGAGGCTTTTCGTTCGGTCGCAATCCGCAGCAGATCGTCAATATTCATCGAAGGATTTCCCGGGAGGCGCTCTGCCTCACAAGCTCTGCCTATGATGAACCGAATCGTCACCTTCCCCAAGATGACCTAGGTAATGGCCTGTGCCCTGCGGCGGGACAGCGCCTTCGGTGCGTCAAATGAGGATCGTTACATCCGCGGAGTGGAATGCGAATCCGACGTTCGAGCGGAGTGCGCGCTCGCGACGGCCGTACCTTCGCCCTGCCATTTTCGCGAGAGCCCCTCGAGTTGATGCAGCACCTTCTGGATATCCTTCATGCGGTCGGTGATGCCGTAGGTGACGGCGGGAGGGATGGTCGGCTCGTAGTGGCGGAAAATAAACCGTGCCTCTTCCAGGGTGCGCAGCCGTTCGGTGAGAACGCGGGCGGAAATGCCTTCAACCTGCCGCCGAAGCACGCCAAAACGCATCGGGCCGTTATTGCTCAGTGCCCACAGAATGTGCAGAGTCCAGGGCCGCGTGAGCAGTTCCAGCATCCCGCCGATGGCGCAGGGAGACGCGGCGTGAGCCGATTTTCTAGGAGCCATGTCGATACTAAGTTACCATAAAGTTCCTACTATGTAAAGAGCTAACAGTTATTTATTGTAACCAAAATGGCGATCCCTTTATCTAACCCTACTGAAAGCCGGAGGACCTTATGAAACTGCTTCGCATCGATTCCAGTGCACGACGGAACTCAGTCTCGCGCCAGCTCACGGAAAAGTTTGTCGAGACCTGGAAAAAGCAAAATCCCGCGGGAGAAGTGATTGAGCGCGACCTGGCCACCACCCACCTCCCGCACATCACGGATGAGTGGATGCTTGCCGCCCATTCAGACCTGGCGAATCTCACTCCCGCGCAGCGCGAGACCCTTTCCATTTCAGACGCCTTAGTGGATGAGCTGCTGGCGGCGGACACGATCGTGATCGGCGCGCCCATGTACAACTTAACCGTTTCCGCTCCCTTGAAAGCGTGGATCGACCAGATCGTGCGTGCCGGCCGGACGGTGTTGTGGGGACCAAATGGAACGGAAGGCGTGCTGAAGGGGAAAAAAGTTGTCGTGCTCACCTCGCGTGGCGGCTCTTTTCGCCCCGGAAGTCCCACTGCGCAGTACGACCATCAGGAGCCTTACTTGCGCCACATCCTCGGATTCATTGGATTGACCGACGTGACGTTTATCCACGCCGAGAATCAGAAACCGGGAGAGCTGGCGGAAGCGTCGCGCGCTGCCGCATTTGAGCAACTTCAGCAGGCGGCCTCGTCAGTCAGCAGGCCGCCGGCCGCATCCGAGGTTCAAGCTTAAGTTCGAACTTTTCGGCCGCACTATTTCACCCGAACCAAGGAGACCCAAATGTCCACCAACGCTCCAACTCTTGCCACCGCCGCGCATCCTCCGTCAGAAGGCTTAGGCCCGGTCGTTCTCTTAGGCCGTTTGCTGTTCGCCCTGATCTTTATAATGTCCGGGCCACGGCACTTCTTGAGTCAGACCATCGCCTACGCCGCCTCCCAGGGCGTGCCCATGGCTTCCATCGCGGTGCCGCTTTCCGGCACGCTCGCGTTCGTCGGAGGCCTCTCCATCCTGCTCGGTTATCGCGCAAAAATTGGCGCCTGGCTGATCGTACTGTTCCTGGTTGGCGTAACGCCCATGATGCACAACTTCTGGGCCGTAGCCGATCCCATGATGCACCAGATGCAGATGATCATGTTCATGAAGAACGTCTCCATGCTGGGCGGGGCACTGATCATCTCGCAACTGGACTCCGGACCATGGAGTCTGGACGCGCGCCGTAAGTGATCGGAGCCATGTTTGCATCTCAACCTTAACCCACACAAAAGGCCGCCCGTTTTGGCGGGCGGCCTCTTAACACTTGCAAAACGATTACGCGGCGCTGGCTGTTGGTTCCGGCATTTGCAGGGGTTCGTCAAAGCTGCCACCGTAGATCGCCGGCACTTTCGATCCCATGGGGCGAAGATAGGTGGCTAACTCGCCGCGATGGTGGATGGAGTGATTGTTGAGAAAGCCCAGATAGAAGACTACCGGAAAATCGAATGCGCCCATGAAGTTGACTGGCGTGAGCAATTGATCGGCGGTTAGCGCGGCAACTCGGGTTGCGGCGCTTTTGAAGTTGGCGTCGTACCAGTTGACAAGTTCCGCCGCGGTCTTGGGTTTGTCTTCCGGCTTTGGAGATTGCATGGTGAAATTCAGGCCGGCGATTCCCTCCAGAAACTGAACGTCAGTATTGGCCAGATGCCAGGCCAATTCCCAGGCGCTGCGCGCGTTGGGATCGGGACGATAGTCCGACTTGGAATCGGGAATTGCGGCGATGACTTTCTTGGTGATTTCCAGTTCGCGGCCGAGGCCGTCGAGCATGAGCTGCCGGTAGCCGAGGGCGAACTCCGGGCTGGGAGCTTGTTGATCGGTCATATAATCCTCCTCCTGAGGCAACCGGATTATACGGCGACCGGCTGCTTGCTGCCTACCGGAACCGGAGTCAGCCAGCCGTGACGGTCGTCTTTTTCGCCACGCACGATGGCGTAGAACTCTTTCTGCAGTGCCTTGGTGATTGGACCGACTCCACCTTTGCCGACTTTGATTTTGTCGACGGAGCGGATCGGTGTGACTTCGGCTGCTGTGCCGGTGAAGAAGGCTTCGTCGGCGATGTAGAGCATCTCGCGCGGAATCATCTGCTCGACGATAGGAATGTGCAGGTCGCGGGCAATCTGCAGAATCGAATCGCGAGTGATGCCGGGCAGTACTGAATTGCCGAGCGGCGCGGTGATTAGCTTGTCGTGGTGCACCAGGAATACGTTCTCGCCCGAGCCTTCGCTGACGAATCCGTTCACGTCGAGCGCAATGCCTTCGACGTAACCGTTCACGATGGCTTCCATCTTGATGAGCCCCGAGTTCATGTAATTCGCGCCCGCTTTGGCCATCGCCGGCAGAGTGTTCGGGGCCAGGCGCGTCCAGGAAGAAACGCAGACGTCGCAACCTTCACTCTCGCCGCCCAGATATTTCCCCCAGGGATAGTTGATGATGTAAACCTCGGTGGGCGAATTCAGGGGATTCACTCCCGCCTCCCCGTAGCCGCGCAGAACGATGGGGCGCACATAGCATGGCCACGCGCCGTTACTGCCAACGGTTTCAAGCATGGCCCGCACCAGTTGGTCGCGGCTGTAGTCCAGGGGAATGCGATAAACTTTCGCGGAATCGAGGAGCCGTTGCATGTGTTCGTTGGCGCGGAAAATCGCCGGCCCCGAAGGCGGCGCGTAGCAGCGGATCCCCTCGAACACCGAAGAACCATAGTGGACCACGTGCGACATCACGTGAATCGTCGCTTCATCCCAGGGAATGAGCTTGCCGTTGTGCCAGATATTTTTCGACTTCTCGATCGCCATGCGGACTCCTTGAAACCAACATTATAGCCGACGCCGTGCCCGTCCCGGGCAGGTTGGCCCTTGCCGCCCTAGTCATCGTCCGCGGGTGCCGTCTGCCCGCGGTAGTTGATGAAATAGTCAGCATCGTAGGGAGTTGAGATGGGAGTGAATGCCGCGGGTGGCAGGCCGAAGTTGAAAAAGTCGGAGAGGCCGTAGGGACAGGCTGCCGGCTTGCAGGTTGAGTTATTGGGTCCATCGAAGGCGTAGTAGTCGGCGTAGTGATACGCGCTATAGATCTCGCCTAGAGGCTTCCCGCCGGTCCCGAAGACGTACTCGATGAAGTTCAGGATGCTGCCGAAATCGTGACAGTATTTCGGGTTGGGGCAGGAAGTGATGCTGTTGCTGGCAGCCGATCCCGAGACATAGCCTTTCTTAGGCGAGTAGGCGGAGACGACTAACAGGGGCACGCGAAATCCATAGACGTACTGCGAGCCGCTGCCACCGGTATGGATGTATCCGATGCTCGGCGGACTGACATGATCGTACAAGCCGCCCCAGTCGTCCCAGAGAATAAGAATTACGGTGTTGTCCCAGTAGATGGGTGCGTTCAAGGGATTGCAGGTGCTGCCGGTCATGCCCTGACCAATGCCATTCACGATGTCGGCGACCCACGATGGGCCCAGAGTCGGGAGGGTGGGGTTCTGAGGGCTGTTGCCGCCATGGTCGGACCATGTTCCATCCGGGGTGACAAAACTGACCTGGGCGAGGGTGCAGGATTGAATGTCCTGCATGATCTGCGCCGGATTGGGCGGATCGTCCCGGGTGCTCATCTGAATCACGTAATTAAAGTCGGGATTTTCCGGCGTTGCGACGCAACCGTCACCGGCTACCGTGGAGTTGCAGATTCCCTGGAAAGCGTTGGGCGCGGTCCAATCCGTTGCCAGATCGTTGGTGTAGTAGCGCCAACTGATTCCGGCAGGATCCAGCAGCGTGGCAATCGTGTTGTGGTTGTAGCACGGGTATCCCGCCACTGCGCCGATAAGATTAGGGTTCGTCCATCCTAGAGATTCTTTGGTTTGGCCGGGAGCGATCTCCGAAACCGTATTGGTGAGTGCACCGAAACAGCCGCTGGGACTATTGATGGCTGGGTTTTCGGCGGCAAACCATGTGTAATATGGGATGCTTTCGCCGTCGTCGTATACGGGGGCGGAGGTTCCGGAAAAAAGAAACTGGTGCGCGGGAAAACTTCCTCCCTGATTGGTCTGAAACATGTAGTTGGCAAAGCCGAATTGCGTGGCGATATCGAAATAGGGCTGAACTTCGTGCGGGGGAATTGTGGTGGTGCTGTTGTCGAGGTACTGATACATCGGATTGGCAGGAGCAGTACAACCCGGCGGTAAATGGATGCCGATCGCGTAGGCCCCGTCCATCGCTCCGTCATCGTACATCGATAGAAAGTCGGAGTGAAGATGGCCAAGCCCATAGCAGGTCTCCATCCATGCGGGGATCAAGGGGATGTTGGCGTGATTCTTCATCTTTCCCGAGGTCGCGATATTCACTCCAGGCTCGAAGGTCGGATTGCTGCCAAACAGGTTGTCCGGGGTCCGGTTTTCCTGAATGATGACGATCACATGCTGAATCTTTCCTTGAGGGCTGGCCGGACGCTGCGCGTTGGCGACAATCGCAGCGAGCGCAAGAGACGGAAGCAGGCATTTAGTCGCAAAATTCAGAGAAAGCCTCCCGGCCGGTGCTGATTGCTCACGCTGGGGGGCGCGCGCGGGGCGAGGGTCAGAGGACTGACCGTTGAGGGAGCTTATGTCGAGGAAAGCCAGATGTCAAGACCCTGACGCTGGAATTGTTAGGCTACTCCATTCAGGCCGTAAGCGAGGAACGATCGGCTCCGTCATGCTTTCCTTGTCCTTGGAGAGTCTGAACCCCTGCCGCCCCCGGCGGCTCGAACCGAGACGCGTTTCCGCGAATCGAGCAACCCCCCGGCCTCTTTGCAGCGCTCATGCACGCTTCCCGAGCCGCTCGCGAACCCTCAGGGGCCCGATACACCTGGGCCGCCGGACAGCCGAGGGCGGCTGTCCCCACGTGTGTTTGTTAGTGGCTTGCGGTTTCTGCGGGTGCTGGTACGGCTGCCGGCGTCAGGCTGGCTTTCGCTGTCGAGCCCGGCAACTCATCTCCGCGAAAGAATTTATCCTTCGCGGCTTTCATTTCAGGCATGGCTGCGTACGGTTTGCTGTAGTCGTTGGCGGCGTTCCAGAATAAGAATCCGATGCCGCCTTTTTCTTTGGCGGTGGCGACTTGCACTTTAATGTACTCGGGCGAATAGGTCTTGGTGCGCCAGCGGAAGGCTTGCAGCCAGGGACGGATTACCACTCCGTTGCCTTGGGTGATCAGCTCAAAGCGCTGCATGGATTCGCCGATGAAGTGCTCGGGCGCGTCGCCGGGGTGCTCGATGTTGTCCATGCCGAAGAAGTGCGAGGGATAAATCATCGGCGAGAGCACGTCACAATATTTCGCCATGCCGACGATGTCCTGTCCGGTATGCGAGAGATCGACGGGACGCTGCCAGGCCATCACGCCGAAGACATCGAGTGAGAGCAGCACGCCGGTGGGATGCAGCTCGGCGTAAGCTTTCTTGAGGAAGCCGCTGATCACGTCGGAGCGCTGCGGGCCGCCGAGCGACTTGGAGAGCTTGTCGCAGGTGGTCGGCGTATTCGTGCCGTCCCTACGGGACTCGTTCCCTTTTTTTCCGGGTACCCGGGACTTACGTCCCGGGCTATTATCGGCCGCCCCTACGGGGCTAGCACTTGGGAATTCTGGCTGACTAGCTTTGCACGGCTGTGTTCCGGCTTGATCTGAATCCGGATGCTCGGATTGGTAAACAAAGGCGGCGTCTTTTTGATCGCCTTCGGCAGGGAAGCGGACGTAATCGAACTGAATTTCATCGGCGCCGGATTGTGCGACGAACTTGGCGAGTGCGATGTCGTATTCCTGCACCTTCGGATTCGAGGGATCGGTCCAGACCAGCTTGCCGTTCTCGCGCCATGGCTGCTTGGTTTTCTTCGACTGCACGGCGAGCTCGGGATGCTCGACCACCATGCGCTCGTCGCGGAAGATGGCGATGCGGGCGATGGCATGCATGTTTTCGGAATGCAGGAAGTGGACGAACTTCGGCAGGTCGTGGATATAGACCTGATGCTTGCCGAGCAGCGGATGCTCGAAGGGAATGTTGACGCTGCCATCGGAATCTTTGATGTCGAAGACGATGGCGTTGCCGCCAACCTCACGCCAGTGGCGGATGATGCGGAGTCCGTGGTCGCTGGCCGCCATGACGCCGGTCAGGTAGATGGCGCGGACTTCAAAATCTTTGGCGACGGGAACGGTGTGTTCGACAATGGGCGCGGGAAGAATTCCGGGGATGGTGATTTGCTCGCCGGCTTTAAGAATGTTGCCGGAGCGATTGCCGTTGTCTTTTCCGTTGACTCGGCGGATGGCGTCGGCCAGTTCGGATGATGTGAGATAAGACGTGTTCTTTAGATATTGGTGGGCGAGTGCGGGGATGGTGTCTCCGCGCTTCGCGGTGTAGATCTGCGTTCCGGGCGGAGATGAAAGATTCGGCGAAGGAATGTCCGCGGGCTTTGCGGTGGTCGAAAGCGTCGCGCTGACTGGCTTGAGTTTGGCGGCTTGTGGCGTGGCAGCGGCAACTGCCGGGGCCGACGGCGCGGTCTGCGGCTGGGCGGCCTGAGCCTGAAGTAAAGAAAAGCGCGAGTTCAGCCGCATGGCGGCCACGCCGAAGAGAATGCACGAGACAGCGGAGATGGTAAGAATCGACGAGCGGCGCAAGTATTCCTCCGAGAACGGCCTGATCGGGATGCTATTCCGCGCGCCGCAAAGAGGCTAGTTACTACCGGTCATCTCCCCCTTGTGGGGATGGAAGTCGAAGATGCAGAGCTTTACCACAGGGGCCACAGGTGAGCACGGGATAGAGCGGCTTGTGCCATTGCCCGGCGAACAGTTTCTGAGAGCGGGACAGTCCCTTCCCTAGTGCGCAAATTATTTCTCTCTTGGCTCTTTAACTTTTCACCGGGCTCTGTTCTAATCTCGTGGCTGGGCACGTAACTCCTGCCGATAGAGGGTTTTTGCTTCCACAGACGAGCGCCTGACCGTGGCCAGCAGCTTGCTTATTCGTAAGCACCGGGGACGCGCTATCGGGCCTGGTGGGGCGGCTGGTTTCCGGATGACAGAATTTGTCATCTTAGGAAAGTGGGAGTCGCGAATAGGGGGCCCAAGAGAATCCTTGGAAACGCAGGCAAAAGGCCGAGGATACGGCCTGGAAAAGGGACGAAAACCCCGGTGCAAGCCGGACATTCATTTATGAGAACGAACCTCGCAACCGTGCTCGATCCGAACCGCCGCAGCAACGATGCTGGAGAGTTTGAAGCCGCCCTGCGCCGCAAGATCGTCGGCCAGGATCAGGCCGTCGAAAAGGTTGCCGAGATTTACCAGATGTTTCTGGCGGGCTTGAACGCGCCGGGGCGTCCTGTGGGCAACCTGCTTTTTCTGGGACCGACCGGTTCGGGGAAGACTCGCGTGGTGGAAGCCATGGCAGAGGCCCTGTTCGGCGATTCCCATGCCTGCATCAAGATCGACTGCGCCGAGTTTCAACACTCGCACGAGATTGCGAAACTGATTGGTTCGCCTCCGGGATATCTCGGACATCGCGAGACTCATCCGCTGCTGACGCAGGAAGCGCTGAATCAGTGGTTCACCGAGAAGCTGAAGCTCTCAATCCTGCTGTTTGACGAAATCGAGAAGGCCAGCGACTCGCTGTGGCAACTGCTGCTCGGAATTCTCGACAAGGCCACGCTCACGCTGGGCGATAATCGCCGCGTCGATCTTTCGCAGTGCATCATCATCCTGACCTCGAACCTGGGGGCCAGCGAGATGACCAATCTGGTGGACGGTGGATTTGGGTTTGCGCCGAAGGCGGTGGAAGTCGACAACAATTTCGATGACAAGATTCAGCGCACGGCTGTGGAAGCCGCGCGCCGCAAGTTTACGCCGGAGTTTATGAATCGCATCGACAAGACTGTGGTGTTCAAGACGCTGCGGGACGAGCATCTGGCGCAGATTCTCGAGATCGAACTCGGCATGGTGCAGCAGCGCGTCCTGATGGCTGCCGGCGCGAATCAGTTCGTTTTCAACTGTACCTCGGGAGTGAAGCAGTTTCTGCTGAAGGAAGGCACTGATCCGCGTTACGGCGCACGTCACCTGAAGCGGGCCATCGAACGCCATCTGGTTTTTCCGCTGGCCAATCTGGTCGCCACCAGCCAAGTGAAGCTGGGAGACTTCGTCCGCGTCGATATGGCTTCCGAGAATCAGATGATCTTCGTCAAGGAAGCCGAAAATACCATGGCGCCGGTTCTGCTGGAGCGCTATGGAGCCGCTGCCGCTGCTCTGCCCGCCGCCCGAGCGGCGCGCACCGCCGTCAACAACCGCCGCGACTTCGGGGCCAGCCCAATCGCGGAGAGCAAATAAGTTCTTTCGGATTTCAACTTCTCGCTTGACCGCATCTCGCGAGAAACCCTCGGCGCCGGATAAATTCCGGCGCCTTTTTTTTCACCCGGCAATGCATGGAGTTCTTAAATCGCAGATTCAGGAAGCAGGGCTGGTCGATCACGCTTGGACAATTGCCGACCTTTCTTCCATGACCTGTTCAATATTGATCGTCCAATATTGACCATTCTTATCAATGCTTCTGGGATACTCTTTCTCCGCGCCATGAAAAAGGAAACCAAGCAAGAACAGGCCCTCGCCGTCCGTTGTCCGACTTGCGGTGCCGCTCCGGGGCAGAAGTGTGAGCTTAGTACTGGCCAACCACGCACCGAGCCGCATCGCGACCGCCGATTGATAGGTGCGGATTTGAGCTGACACCCCGACGATCAGACCACCCAGCCCACTACTCGCCCAGAATCGTCGCGGTAGTGGTCAATTTTGAACATTAGACGGTGTTGCCTCTCGATGGATACGATTGCCGTCGCCGGCCAACTTCTTGAATGAATCGGAGAGCAGGCGCGAATGGCGAATGAACGTATTCTCGGCTTCAGTCCCGCAGATCTCCGCAAAAAGTTCCGTGCGGGGATGACTGTTATGAACTACCGACACAAAGAGGCGGCGCAGCCATAACTATGATGAAGTAACCATCGAAGGAACGCTGACGATCAAGAACTATAAAAGCAAGGACGTACGCCTGAGCATCGCAGATCGAGTGCGAGGAACCGTGGAGTCTCAGACCGACGACGGAAAAGCCACCAAGTTGGCGGAAGCCATCGCCGTAGACAATCCACTCTCCCGGCTGACGTGGGAAGTCACCCTGAAAGCTGGAGAAGAAAAAATCATCAAGTACCGCTACAGGGTGTGGCTGCGCGTTTAGGCGGCGGTTGCCGCTGCTTCTTCACCAGACGTCGCACTTCTTCCCCTCTGGCCGCACCATCGCCGCATCTGCTTTGCAACTCCACACTTTCTGAAAGTCTGGCAGGTTCGAAAGCGGACCGATCACGCGATACTTCGCGATGGGGTGCGGATCGGTTTGCAGCATTAAACGCTGGGCCTCAATGCGAATTTCATCGCCGCGGAATTGTCCCCACGCAATATAAAACTGTTCTTCCGGATTGAATCCGTCGATATCCGCGGGACGCGGCTTGCTTTGCAGCGATTTTTCATAGGCGAGAAATGCGATCTTCGCGCCGCCCAGGTCGCCAATGCTCTCGCCCAGCACCAGCTTGCCGTTATGATGCACGCCTGGCTCGATGAAGTAATTGTCGAACTGATCGGCCACGCAAGCGGCGCGTGCCTGGAACTGTTTAAGATCCGCATCGGTCCACCAGTTGCGCAGCCGGCCCAAGTAATCGAACTGTGCGCCCTGATCGTCGAAGCCATGCGAAATCTCGTGGCCGATTACCACGCCGATCGCGCCGTAGTTCACCGCATCCACCGCCTTCATGTCGAATGCTGGAGGCTGCAGAATGCCCGCCGGAAACACAATCTCATTCAGCAGAGGGTTGTAATAGGCATCGGAGGTGGGCGGAGTCATGCCCCAACGGCCGCGATCCACCGGCTTGCCGATGGTCAGGCGGTCGTCCTGTTCCACGAACTTTCTTCCCGCAATCGTGTTCTCAAAGAACGCGTCGCGGCGGATCTCCACGTGGCTGTAGTCTTTCCACTTGTCCGGATATCCGATCTTGGGATTGAACGTGGCGATCTTCGCCATGGCCTTTTCTTTTGTGTCGTCGCTCATCCAGGGCCGGCTCAAGATATCGTCGCGCATCGCCGCGAGCAGGTTCCGCACCATCTCCTGCATGCGCACTTTGGCCTCCGGCGGGAAATATTTCTCGACATATTTCTGACCCAGAGCCTCGCCCAGAAGCTGATCGGTCGACTCCACGCAACGCTTCCAGCGCGGCTTCATCTCGGTGGTGCCGCTCAAATACTTTCCATTGAATGCGAAATCTTCCTCTACGAATGGCGCGGAAAGGGAACTGGCGGTCGAGTTCAGCAGATGCCACTTCAAGTATACTTTCCAGTCCGCCAGAGAATCTTCGTGCATCTGCCGGTCGAGTTCCTGCATGAATTTCGGCTGATCGACGTTCATGTCGACATCCTGCGGAATCTGTTTGTGTTTGAAATATTCCGCCCAGTCGATGTGCGGCGCCATCGCCCGCAACTGCGCGAAAGTTGTATTGTGGTCGGTCGCCGAGGGATCGCGCAGGGTCACGTTATCGAGCGAAGCCTCCGCCAGTTTTGTTTCCATGCCCATGATCGTCTGCGCGGCGGCCCCTGCAGTTTTTTCGTCCCATCCCGCGAGCTTGAACATGGCCGCAATGTGGACGACATATTTTTCGCGCGCTTCCTTGAAGCGCGGTTCTGGCTTCAGGTAGTAGTCGCGATCCGGCAGAGCGAGCCCGCTGGCGCCGATATCGGCCAGCACCCACTCCGGTTTGTGCGGATCCTGCTGGCTGCCGAGGGCGAACGGATCGGCCACCAGTATGTCGTGCATGTCGGCCATAATCCGCTGCAGTTCGGCCGTATCTTTTGCGGCATCGATGGGGGTAAACCACGGCTTGAGCGGCTCCATGCCGCGGGCGTTCACGCGCGACTCATCCATGCAAGCGCCGTAGTAGTCGCCGATGATCTGCTCCGTGCTGCCCTTGGGAGCGCTCTTGTCTGCGGCCGCGGCGTCGAGGATTTCTTTCAGCTTGTCTTTGGACGACTCGCCGGCCGCCCAGCGCTTGCTCCAGCGCGTCATCGATGCGGGAATTGGATTGTTGGCCCGCCACGTGCCGTTGGCGAATTCGTAGAAGTCATTGCAAGGATCCGCTTTGCGATCCAGATCGGTGACGTCGATGCCGTGTGGAGAAGCTGCTTGCGAAAACAAAAACTGCGGAAGCAGGAACGAAGAGAACAACGCTGCCAAACACAAAGTTCGGAACCCGCGCATGATGGCCTCTTTCGGTGAATGTTGAAATAAAACTGCAAGCTGCGTGCGGCTGTCATTCTAGATGAAGTGATGGCACGTCCGTAAGCTGAGGCGAGCAAGAAAAAAAGCCGGGCCAACGGGCCCGGCTGCAGTTCTCGAAACAGTCTGCCGATCTTCGATCTAAAGCCCGTATCCCGAGAGCGCCACGGTCTGCGGACTGTCCAACCCCGAATAAGTGATGCTTACTGATGCGGTCCGCGTGCCTTTGACCGTTGGTTTGAAAGCCACAGATATTGTGCATGTGGCGCCAACGTGCAGACCAGCCCCGCAAGTATTGTGTTCGATGAAGTCGCCGGGATCCGCACCAGTGAGGGCAATGCTGGAGATGGGAACCGAGTGCGAGCTGACGTTGGTCAGCGTGATCGTCTGCCCTTTGCTGGTGCTGCCAATTTTGATCGAGCCGAAGCTCAGGGACCCGGGCGCCAGGCCCAGCGTGGTTTGCAAGCCAATCTGATCGGACGGACTACCCCAGTTGACGACATCAAGTTGGCCGTCACGATTGAAATCGCCAAACACCGCCATGGTTGCTCCAGTGGTGAATGACCCTGATGTCGTGGGGTTCTGGAATGTGCCATCTCCATTTCCCAGGTACACCGAGACGTTGAATCCGACGGTGACCACATCGAGCTTGCCGTCTCCGTTGAAGTCTCCCACCGCGTTGATGCCGCCACCCGACGGAGAGTAGGCGAAGCCTGGGGTGAAGGTTCCGTCGCCGTTACCGAGGAATACGGTCAGTTCGCCTACGATGAGATCGAGTTTGCCGTCGCCGTTCACGTCGGCCGCTGTGATGGAGCCGCCGCATGGATAACACGAGTACGGAACGAAGGGCTGGAAGGTGCCGTCGCCGTTGCCCAGGAAGACATCAATCTGGTCGAAATCAGTTACGACTATATCCAGCTTGCCGTCGCCGTTAAAGTCACCAATGCCGATGGGGTTTGCATCATAGTTGTTTTCGTTCGCCTGGGACTTCAGCGTGAATGTGCCATCGCCATTGCCCAGATAGACTTGAACCGCACCGCTGCCCTGGGCTTCACCTTCGAAAAGAGCATCCAGAATTCCGTCACCATTCACGTCCGCAACGCCAACGAGCCAACCGTCGTCTCCGCCGCCGAATGGCGTTTTTTGCACGAAGTGCCCGAAACCGTTGTTGATGAAGACGACCGCCTCGGCGGTAAAGGCATTGGGATCGAAGGTCCCGATCACCACGTCCAGCTTGCCATCGCCGTTGAAATCGCCCGACATCAAAGAGAACACTGGCAGGGTGGATGGACTCGTGATGGGGGCGGCAAAAGTGCCATTTCCCAATCCGCGATAGAAGCTTATGCTGCCGGTCTGATTATTGAAGTTCTGTCCAACCACCAGGTCGAGGATGCCGTCTCCGTTGAAATCGCCTGCAACCGCTGCCCCGGCTAACGGGCTCACACCCGGTTCAGGAGCGAATGCCACTGCGGCGGCGGGCTGGCGAACTGGGAAATAAACTACGTTCGATGCGCCTCCGCCAGGAGCGGGATTGACTACCGTGACGTTGGCGGTGCCGATGTGCGCGACATCAGTCGAGTTGATGGTGGCTTGAAGGCTGCTGCTGGAAAGGACGGTAGTTGTTCTCGGCGAGCCGTTCCAGTTGAGCACTGCGCCGCTGGCAAATCCGTAGCCGTTGACCGTCAGAGTGAATCCCGATGCGCCGGGAGCGCTGGAGGCTGGAACCAATGGTTGATAAACCAGCGGGGCGGGATTATTTTGGGCGCAGAGCGTTGCGCAGAGCGAGAACAAAACCACGGAAAGACAACTGAGACGTTTCATTGTGGCCTCCAAGGGCAGGTTTGCCGAAGTTGATTCGGCGACAAAATAGCGCGAGACGGAGTGGCCCAAAAAAAGTCGGTTCGGTGGCCAGGCCCGAAGGGGAGGAAACTAACTTAGTCGTGAGCAGTGCAGGCTGTCAAGATGAAGAATGTTGCAGGTTGACTGGTTGCTCTGTGCGGGGTGTGCGTGTAAGTTCGTGGCGCGAGTATTGGCATTACGAAACGGTCAAGCGTAAAGTAGTTGGCTCCGATGGAATCGAGGCGGCACTTTGTGCTGGAGGCGGTTATGAGTCCAAGTCGCACCATATTCGTCGGGGCGCTTGTTCTGCTGATTGTGGCCGTGGGCTGCAGCAGTGGCGGCGGGTACAATCCCAATAACGTGACCGTGACCGTCACACCGGCGTCCGCCACCGTACCGGCGAACGGCCAAGTGACATTGCACGCTGCGGTGAATGGCTTCTGCTCCACATGCACGCCGCAAATCGTTTGGTCCGTCGCCGAGAACTCTGTGAACTGTACCTGGGTGGACATGAACACTCCGCCCGTTGGACCGTGCCCGGGCGGAACAATTCAGGGACAAGGAACAGAAGGTCCGCTCTCTCAGACCGTGATTTACTTTGCTCCCGGCACCACCGGTACGTTCCACGTTTCTGCTTCGCAGCTGGTCACTCTTACATTGAATGTGCAGGGAGAGTCAATCGTCACTGTTAGCCCGTAAGTTCGAGTCTTCTGCTACCCGCCAGCTTTCAACTCCGTGAGCACCTGCTTGGCAATTTCCTTCAGGGTCTCAAACACGCCCGAGCCCTGAAACGCCACCGCCTCGATCATGGCCTCATTCTTCTTGCGCAGCTCTTTGCTGAGTGCTTCCGCGGATAAAATATTTGGCAGATCGCGCTTGTTGAGTTGCAGCACGTAAGGAATTTTGTTGAAGTCGTAGCCGTGCTCTTTCAGGTTCGACATCAGGTTGTCGAGAGCTTCCACGTTGGCATCCATGCGCTGCTCTTGGGAGTCGGCTACGAAGACGATGCCATCCACGCCGCGCAGAATCAGTTTGCGGCTGGCGTCGTAGAAAACCTGCCCGGGCACGGTGTAAAGATGGATTCGGGTTTTGAATCCGCGCACCGAACCTAGATCGAGCGGCAGAAAATCGAAGAACAGGGTGCGCTCGGTTTCGGTGGCGAGCGAGATCATCTTGCCCTTCTGTTGTTCCGCGGTCTTCTGGTAAATCACCTGCAGGTTCGTGGTTTTGCCGCCCAGTCCGGCGCCGTAGTACACGATCTTGCAATTGATCTCGCGGGCTGCGAAGTTGATGAAACTCAAGGCTTTCCTCAAAAAGCGCGGACCGAACACCCTTCCGCGCACAAAAATATCCCTTTGGGGGCTCGGGCCTTTTATATCACACGTAGTGGATGCAAAGCAGGTTACTCAGGTGACCCCCTGCTGAGGGAGACTCGGAAAGCTGGCAAATACCGTGAAATTGCTGCTTGATCGTTTCCTGATTGTTGATTGAAAACCTCAGCTCTTCTGCCCAGGTCTTGTCAGTCAACAATCAGCAATCAAGAATCAGTAATCGGTACCCTAACGCGCCGCGGGAGCGGGATAATATCCATCCTTGGCGTAGATCTTTAAGTGCGGGCGCTCGACCAAGACCTCGATATTGCGATAGCCGGAGGTGGTCGGCGTCTTCGGCCGGGCTGGCGTGTAGCCCAGCGTGTACTGGTTGCGCGCGTCACTCATGGCCTGAGCGTAGATATCTTCAATGGCGCTACGGGAAAGCTCGGTATAGACCGGCAGTCCGCCCGTGGCTGACACGTACTTCGGCAGAATGTCATCGTAACCATGGTGCGGAATGTGCAGCCGCTCCACCTTGTCGTAGACCGGAAGGGCGGAGCTCCCTACTGCCACGGCCTTCACCTGGATCTCCCTCGACAGCAATAACTTCAAAACGTCTCGGTAACTGGCCTGGCTGCCATACTCCCGCCCGTCGCTGATGATGAAAATAATCTTGCGCCGGGTGCGGTCGCGTTTGCTCAGGTCGAGCGCCGCTTGCAGAATGGCATCGTTCAGAACGCGAGATTGTTTCGGAGGGGTATACACGGGCTGCGTCGGGCTTCCCACTGGAACCCCGTTAATGATCGGACCGTTCGGCGCAAGCGGACCGCTCAGCACGGCCGGGCCATTATTGCTCCCGCGTTCGGTCTTGACCTGGTTAAACACTGCGGCTAGCTTTTGCGTGGGGGCTGTGAAGTCGCTAACCTCGCTCACCGTACTGCTGAAGGTATAAAGCGCGACCTCATCATAGGGTGCGAACGCGCCCAGTAGTGCAGGGAACGTCTGGTTGACCTTCTGCACCGTTGCGTCCGACATGCCCAAGTCCATGATGATCGCCACCGAAAGCGCAAAAGGATCCTGGGTGAAAAAGCTAAGCTTCTGCACAATCCCATTTTCTTTCACAGTAAAGTCGGTGGGCAGAAGGCCATCCACCCTTCGTCCATCGCGATCCTTCACCGTAACCGGAAGCTGTACGAAACTGGTATGCACCACGAACGTGTAAAGCTGCTCCTGGGATTGAGAGGTCTTTGTCGTCCCCGGCGGCACGGTCCTGACCGGAGGCATGGGTGGAGGCGTGGAGGTCTCGTCACCGGGCGCGGTACCGGTATCAGCCGGCTTGGTATTCGGCTGGTTCGTCCACGGATTTCTGTCCACGGTTGCCGGTTTCTTATCCTCCGGCTTGGGAATCGGTGGCCGCTCCGGCTCCGCGGGCGATGGTTGCACAGTCGGTGCATCCGGGATATCGGCGTCCTGAGTTGGTTGAGTTTGGGACGGCTGGGCCTGGCTCCCAGACGTCTGTGCCGACAATTCCAAAGCGCCCGGGCCGAAGTAAGCGCCGAGACATCCAACGACCAGAATGCTGGCCAGCCGCATGGACACTGCTATACGGGTTCTGTTACGAACTGCCGTTTCGTCTCTCACACTCGCCTTCCGATCCCCTCAAAAACAGCCGTCCAGAAAAAACCAACCTTGCACTAGCTTGGGATGCCTGAACCCACCCATTTGGTGCATCTAACTTTCAGGACTAGACTAACAAAAAGCCCCGAGAGGGAATTTTCCATGCCCAGATTATCCGCTTACCAGAGATTTTTGCCTAGCTTGGTCGCTGCTGTTCTGTTTTGCCTGGCAGCCGTGTCGGGGATCGGCTCGCCGGCGCTGGCTCAGAGTTCCACTCCTTCCAGGCCCGGCGACGCCCAACAACCTCCCGAAAAGTCCGACGAAACCCTGAAGGTCAACGTCAACGTGGTAGGAGTCTTCTTCAACGTCAAAGACAAGCACGGGGCCCTGATTCCCAATCAGACCAAAGATGATTTCGAAGTCTTCGAGGACGGCAAGCCGCAAACCATCAAGTACTTCGCCGCCGAATCGAATCTGCCGCTTACGCTGGGCATACTCATCGATACCTCCGGTAGCCAGATAAGAGTCCTCGACATGGAGAAAGAAGTTGGTGGAGCATTCCTTCGCCAGATTCTCACCGACAAGGATGAGGCCTTCGTGATGGATTTCGACGTCCAATCCGAACTGGTGCAGGACTACACGCGCGACGTTCACCGCCTGCAATCCGCGCTGAACAAAGTAAAAATCAACAGCGGCGTTTCGAGCGGCGGCGGAATACCGGGTCTGGGCGGCGGACCGGTTCCGACTCATAACACTCCTGGCACGGTGCTTTACGATGCGGTCTATCTTTCCGCCAACGAGATGCTGGCGAAAGAAGTGGGACGCAAGGCCATGGTCCTGCTGACCGATGGCGAGGACGAAGGCAGCAAGCTCAAAATTCGAGATGCCATTGAGGCCGCGCAGAAAGCCGATGCCATCGTGTACGTGTTGCTCTGCGCCGATCGCGGCTTTTATGGGGGTTTCGGGATGGGATACTCGGGCGCGAGTGAAATGGAGAAGCTCACCGAGGCAACCGGCGGCCGCATGATCAATGTGGGCAACAAGTTCGACAAGCTGAAAGAGGCCTTCGACCAGATCGCCGCCGAACTGCGCAGCCAATACAACATCGGCTACACCTCCACCAACACCAAACTCGACGGCGCCTACCGCAAGCTGCAAATCAAAAATAAGCAGGGTTACAAGATTCAAACCCGCGCCGGCTACTACGCCACCGCGCGCGAACCGCTGCCGCAGTAGGATAGTGTGGCGCGGGCGCCCCCGCCCGCGTCTACGGCCGCTAAATCGGTAATCCACGGTGATCTCTTCTTCTGCCCCTTTGCAAAATCCTTCACCTTGACAACTTCCTCCCGTCAGCCCCAAACTTAGTCGTCCTTCCCCGAGTCGTCCCCGTATATTGCCGGAGGTTTAGCCCGTGCCCAACCGAGCCTTACGCCAGGCCTGCGCCCTGCTGTCATTTGTCTTCTTTGTCCTTTTTGTCCTTGCTCCGGCCGCGACCGCACAACAAACGCGCCATGGACTCTACCGCGGCATGCCCGTGACCTACGTCCTCGAGCACGGCAAAGCCATTTTCCAGGGCGATATCATCCTGGAGAAAGTACAGCCTATCAATCCTCAACTCCCGCCGCCGCCCTCATTCACCGCCGCGCCCGGCGGAGCGACTCCGTGTACCTCCACCCTCGCGGCGAAGGCGCACTGCACCTTCTCTGTGACCTTTCCGCCCAGCGCTGTCGGCACCCGCGCCAGCGCAATCACGGTGACGGATTCAGCAAACCCGGCGGTGCAGACGCTGAATGCAACTGGAACCGGTCAGTAGACCCTGGTTTTGCTCTGGCTCTTGATTTTGCTCACAGGCAAGAAACTTGTCAGCCCCCTATCGCTCAGTCCGAAAACCATTTAGCCTATAGGGCGCTGCATGAACCGGAGGTTCGCCATGGCCGCTGAAAATATCTCGCCCTTTTCCCGGCGTTCATTTCTACAACTTTCAGCCGCCGCTGCCGCCGTCCAAATTTTTACCGAGCCCATGCTGGCCGCCGCTGCTCGTAAGCGTCAGCCATTCTCCAAGGACGCAGTCATGATCGACTCCAACGAGAATCCGCTCGGCCCCAGCCAATCGGCGCGCGAAGCCATCTCCGCCATCATTCCTCTCGGCGGACGCTATCTCGACAATCTCACCGAAGACCTCGTCCACACCTTCGCCCAGCTCGAAGGCCTCAACCCGGACTACGTCCACATCTTTCCCGGTTCCAGCCCGCCGCTGCGCTTCGCGGTCGTTGCTTTCACTTCGCCGCAGAAGAGTTACGTCACCGCCGATCCCGGCTACGAAGCGGGCATGATGGCGGCTGCCGCCACCGAAGCTCGCGTCGTCAAACTTCCTCTCACCAAAACTTACGCGCACGACGTGAAGGCCATGATCGCAGCCGCGCCCGACGCCGGATTGTTCTACATCTGCAATCCCAACAATCCCACTGGCACGCTCACGCCGCACTCCGATATTGAATACCTCATCGAAAACAAACCTAAGGGCTCCATCGTGATGGTCGACGAAGCCTATCTCCATTTTTGCGATGCGCCTTCCACGCTCGATTTCGTCAAGGCCGGGAAAGATGTGGTCGTGCTCCGCACCTTCTCGAAAACCTACGGCATGGCCGGGCTGCGCTGCGGATTCGCGATTGCGCGCCCCGACCTGCTCGACAAAATCACCGACCGCTCCGGCTGGAACTTTATGCCCGTCACTGCCGTTGCGGCCGCCTCCGCCAGCCTCAAGGATCCGAGTGTGGTTCCTGAACGCAGGCGCATCAATGCCGCCGTCCGCCAGGAAACGTTTCAGTGGCTCGACCGCAACGGCTACTCTTACATTCCCTCCGAATCGAACTGCTTCCTGCTCGATACCAAGCGTCCCGGCAAGCAAGTGATCGACGCTATGGCGCAGCAAAATGTTTTTATCGGACGCATCTGGCCGATCATGCCCACCTGCGTCCGCATCACCGTAGGCACGCACGATGAAATGGAAAAGTTCCAGACCGCGCTCCAGAAGTCGATGCGTGGTGCTACGGCGTTTTCGCTGCCTGTGGCGCCGCGGTCGGGTCATAGCCGACGCATGCTGCCCTCGTGATTACGAGGCATTCGGAACTCGACGGGCTTTGGCTGAAGTGCCAACGACAAAGGCCACGTCCGAAGACGCGGCCTTTATTTAAATTAATTCGACGATTGCCTGACTCTCCACTGGAGATGTAGGAACAACAGATATGGTGGCGCAATGAGGTTGGACACGAGCAGAATACGTCCACATCACACGAAAACGGCCTGAGCGTGACAGGAAATGCGCCATCGACAGTTTACGCGCACAAGATCCAGTCACTGACGCATGTGATTGCGGTCACATCCTAACGCGTGCCCGGATTCTATCCTTTCTACTCGCAATTGCCTTCGGAACGAATCGTCACATATGAGGCGCATAGCGATGGCTGAAATTCAGCTCAACCCGCAACAGGAGCGAGCGTTGGCCCGGTTGAAGTGCGCACATTGCCAGTCACTCATCGATTGCGAGGCGTTGGCACTCGCGGTTCTCGCAGAACTGCAAAGCCGTTATCGCATCGATTGCCGGCGAGGCGATGGCGGGCCCCAAGTGACCGAGCCTGAGCTTGTGGGGGCAGTTCGAGAGGGAATCGACCGTTTCTTGCGCGCCTGAGCTTTCACCCGCGAGCTATTCCGAATTCTCACTCGGCTGCCTCGCTCCAGTCCACCGTCCTCTTCTCCCGGCTGCTCTTGTGCGCCATGATCACTGCTCGCATGGTCCGTAGCCCCTGCTCCGGAGTTACCTCCAGCGGCGCCTTCTTCTCGATCGCATCCCGCACATTAGCGTAAAACCCGCGATAGTCGCCGCGCTCCGTCTTCACTTTCACACTCGGTTCGCCCACCAGACTCAACGTCCCCCACAGTTCTTCTGCTTCTTCACCCCAATCCGCGCCCCAATCCGTTCCTTGCGGATATTGATCTCCCCGCAGCCGCGCCTCCTGCGGGTCCATTCCATACTTCACAAACGATCCCTTCGTCCCATGAATCAAAAAATGTGGCCCTGGCGCATACGCGATGATCCGCGCCCGCCCCATCGCCCGCACTCCGGCATATTCCAGGCAGACATCGAACGAATCATCCACCCGCGATGTCTCCCGTTCGCAAAAGGCCGACGCTGTAATCGACCGCGGCTCGCCAAACAGCACCAGCGCCTGGTCGATCACATGTGGACCCAGATCGAACAACACGCCCGCGCCCGGCTGATCCGCTTCTTCCCGCCACGCATTCGGTTTCGGCTCCAGACGAAACCGGTCGTAGCGACATTCGTATTCAACAATCGTTCCTAAACGTCCGGACTGCACGATCTTCTTCACCGTGCCAAAATCGCCATCCCAGCGCCGATCCTGATAGACGGTGATCAGTCTTCCACGCTCCGCCGCCAGCCGCACCAGTTCCTCAGCCTCCGCCAACGTCGGCGCGAATGGCTTGTCCACCACCACGTCCCGCCCCGCCAGCAAACAAGCCCGCGCCAGTTCGAAATGCGAATCATTCGGCGTCGCGATCACGCACAACTGAATCTGCTTATCCGCCAGCAATTCATCCAAAGTCCGCGCCACCCGCACTGCCGGATATTTTTCTTGTGCCCGCGTTCCTCTGCGCTCCAGAACGCACGCCAACTCCATCCCCGGGACGCCTCGGATCACCGGCGCGTGAAACGCCTGACCCGCCATTCCAAATCCAATCAATCCCACTCGCACCATGTCGGCTCCTTTATCTCTGCCTGCCAACTACTACAATCGCCGCGTCAATTTACAGCCTTCTGCCGATATCGCCCGTCTGCCTGCCGACGTATAACGATTAAGGGTTCTTCTGCTGCTTGGGTTGAACTAAGAATGCTAACGTCTTAGGAGGCGTAGATGCGATTCGGGCCTTTTCTCGTGATTGCTCTGCTGCTGCTCATTGTGTGGGCTGGTGGCTTTCTAATGTTCCACGTAGCCGGCGGATTGATTCACCTGCTGCTTTTGTTCGCAGTGATTTCGTTGGTGGCCCATTTAGTAATGGGCACTAGAACGGCATAAAGTTTCGAGTGGAAGTCGCTGTCGGTCAGGCTAACCGGCTCCACTGCCGGCGACTTCGGCTCGATATTCTTCGGGCCAGCCCGTTCTGGAGTGGTCTTACTTGTTCCGGTCCTTCAACCGCCGCACAAACTTCAATCCCGACCATACGTCCGTCACCGCGCAAACCTTCACATCCACCAATCCCGCATCCAGTCCAATTTCGCGCACCACATTTTCACCTACATCGGTTGCTACCCCGGAACTCTTTTTCGGCCAACTCACCCACAACATCCCTGCCGGCGCCAACCGCTTCGCCAGCCGCGAGAATTCCTTGGTCAACTGCGCGCGCGACTGGGTGAACACCATTACAAAATCCAGCGCGTCCCCCTGTTTGACTATGCTGCAATCCGCCAACGCCTCGGACAATTCCGCGCGCACCTCCGCCGGAGCGTCCGCCAACTGCACGCGAAACCCCGCCTTGATCCCCAATTTTTTCGGTAGCGGTGTCCCAGAATATCCCGGCATTTTTCTTTGCTGCCCGTCAGAAAGCTGCGACTCAGCTGGAAACAGGAAACCAGAAACTAAAAACCCGCGTAATATCCCCGTCGCGCCCTCACCCGGAAGTTTTTCCGGTCATTGGCCACGATCTCAATCGTGCGGTAGTGCCCGTCGGACTTGAAGTCTGCCGGTTTATAGGACACGTCATACTGGCTGCGCAGCTCATCCTGAATCTCGGCAAACGCGTTCGACACATCGCGAATCTGGAAAGGAAAAAACGCCCGCCCTCCCGTGGCATCGGCCATCCGCTCGAGCACTTTGTCGCCGGCCCCCTTGGTGCCGCTCACGTTGGTGCTGATGGTATAGATAATGGCCTCCGCACGCTGCGCCATTTCGATCGCTTCCTCGCGCGTTACGTGGCTCTGATTGTCCTCTCCATCGCTCAGCAGAATAATCGCCCGCCGCGTCGGCCCCTTCTGCGCCTGTTTCAGCAGCTTGTCGCGGCACGCATAGTAGAGTGCGTCGTAGAGCGCCGTCCCGCCCCCGGGCCGAAGTTCGCGGACTCCGTGCGCCAACTTTTCCGTGTCATCGGTGAAATCCTGCGTGACTTCCGGCGTCGCATCGAATCCCACCACGAACGCCAGGTCATAATGCTTGCGTACTGTCTGGTTCAGAAACTCGATTGCCGACTCCTGTTCGAACTTGAACCGGTCCCGCACCGAACTACTGGCATCGATCAGCAAGCCCGCCTGCAGCGGCAAATTTGTCTCCGCATGGAAGCTTCGAATCTCCGCCACCGGCTTGCTGTCATCCACTATGCGAAAGTCCGCCTGCTTCAGATCCGTCACGCGCTTGCCGTGCTTGTCGGTCACCGTGAACACCACGTTCACCTCGTTGGTGCCCACCCGGATTTTCGGGATATCTCCACTGTCCGCCCCTGAATCGCCGGCGTTCTGCTCGCCAGAGTTTTGCGGCGCTTGCGCGGTTCCGGCTGCGGGCGGCGACGAAGGAGACGATGGCGGCGAAGCCTGCGCCACTCCGAACTCGCACACGCCCACCACCAGCAGCAAAGTCGCTGCCCACCGCAGAATTAAACTTCTCGGGAAGATGTCTCTCGTAAAGATGCCCCTCATTTGGTTGTTCATTATATCCGCAACCGCTCTTCGACAGTCTCCAAAATGGGCGTCATCCTGAGCGCAGCCGTTCTTCAGGCGGAACGAAGGAAGACTGGCAGCGCGTCCGCCGTAGTGTGACATCCTTTGATTTTGGGTGGCCAGCGCTTTCAGCGCTGCGATAAAATCTATGACCGACGGATTTCAGCCCGTGCGGTATCTGGACCCTTACTCCTCCCCCTTCCTCAAGAACTCCCGCAGCTCCTCCGGTAACTCGCTCTTCAGCGCAACCATCTCTCCGGTTCGCGGATGCCGGAACTCCAACTCCGCCGCGTGCAGAAAATTTCGCGTCAAACCGATCACCGCATTTTTCCCCCGCGCCTGCTTCGGCGCGCCATACATCGTATCCCCCACCACGGGATGCCCCATCGCCGCCACATGCACCCGAATCTGGTGCGTCCGCCCGGTATCGATCTTCACATCGAGCAATGTGAACTTCCCAAACTTCGTATCCAACCGCCGCACCACGCGATAATGCGTCACCGCCGCTCGCCCGCCTTCCAGTCGCGTAGTCATTCGCATTCTCCGTACCGGATCCCGGCTGATGCTCTGCGCGATGGTTGCCGAATCTTTTTTCACCCAGCCGTGCACCAGCGCCACATATTTCTTCTTCACTTCCCGCGCCGCAAACTGCGAGCTCAGCTTGCGGTGCGCGTCGTCGTTTTTTGCCACTACAATTAACCCGCTGGTCTCTTTATCCAGACGATGCACAATCCCCGGCCGCAACTCCCCGCCCACGCCCGACAAACTCGCGAGATGATGCAGCAGCGCATTCACCAGCGTCCCCCGATTGCGCGCATCGTCGGTCGCGCCCGCCCCCGCATGCACCATCATTCCCGCAGGCTTGTTGATCACCGCGAGATCGTCATCTTCATAAACAATGTCGAGCGGAATCTCCTCGGCAATAGCCTTGATAGGCGCTCGCTGCGCCTCGCCCAGCACACTAATCCGCTCCCCGCCGCGCAGCTCCAGCGAAGGCTTGGCCGGGGCATCGTTCACCAGCACTTTGCCTTCGGCGATCATCTCCTGCACGCGGGCCCGGCTGACGCCGTCAAGCCGCGCAGCCAGAAACTGATCCAGACGCTTGCCGGCATCTTCAGGCACAACAGAAATATGGATGGGAAATGATTCGGGCATTCGCTGGAGGATATCAGACGCTACCGTATAAGGAAGGTGTTGTAGGGCGGCTATCGCCGCGCGATTCTGCGTCCGAAGGACGCTTGAAAATAGCCCGGCGTTCTAACGCCTGATAGGGTCGGAAATGAGGACGCGCATCCCGTAGGGATGCCTGAATTCGTCTCCAAGGGTAGTTGAGAGAAGGAGCATCATCGGAAGCGCAATTTGAATTAAGGGTCGAAAGGGACGGCGAAGGATCAACCGTCCCTCCGGGACGGACTCCAACACGGTCCAGGTTGCTCGGCGTTGAAACGCCGGGCTACTATCAGGCGTCCTACGGACGGGCGAGTGGTCCACCCTCGCACGCGTCCTGGGGATTGCACGGCTCTTGACGCAACATCGCGATTCCACCAGCGATACTCAGACCGCTACCGCGTCGCTCCTACCGCCTGCGCCGGAACCGCCTTAGCCCCCGGCCGCAGCCACCAGATCAGGCCGCCCGCAACGACCAGCCCAATCGCGATCAACTGCGTGCCCGACATCGCCCCGCCAAACACTGACCCGCGGCCCGGATCGTCGCGCAGGAATTCCAGAAAGAACCGCGCCACGCCATAAATAAACATGAACGCGCCAAATATCTGCCCATCGAACTTCCTGCGCTTTAGCAGCCACATCAGGAAGAAGAAATTCGCGAACTCCACGGCCGACTCGAACAACTGCGTCGGCTCCAGCGGCACGTTCAGCGGAGTCCCCGTGATCTGATTCGCCAGCGGATTGCGAAACACCACGCCCCAGAAATGATGCGTCTCTTTCCCGTAACAGCATCCCGCCGCAAAGCACCCCAGGCGCCCAATCGCATGGCCCAGCGCCAGCCCCGGCGCAAACGCATCGCAGGTCCCAAGCGCGGGCATGTGATGCCGCCGCACATACCATGCCGCCGCAATAAGTGCCGCAATCAATCCGCCGGAAAAAACTCCCCCGGCTTGCAGCGTGGTGACGCTGAAAATCTCCGAGAAATGCGCCCGATAGTAGCTCCACTCATTAATGATGTAGAGAACTTTAGCGCCCACAATCCCGCACAGCACCACCAGAATCCCCAGGTTCCAAGCCTTCTCGCCGTCAATCCCCAGCCGCTCGGAATTGCGCACACTGATCCAGAGTCCGATCAGCACGCCCATGGACACCAGGAAGCCGTACGTCGGCAGGAAAAATCGTCCGAAATGAATTAATTGTGGATACACAGTTTAGTTAGATGCAGGGAATCGGGACTTGCGAACCTTGTCCAGTTTAGCAGGATGTTGGCGCGGAGGTTGCGCGGCAGACACGCGAATCCTATTGCGGGCCTTCCAGCCCAGAAATGCGGTTTTCGTGGGTCTGAACGATCTGGAGAAGGGCAGCGCTGGCATCCCTCAATGCGCCGACTTGCCGGGTATGCTCGTTAATCTGCCGGGAGTGTTCGAGAACCGTTCGGCCCTGCTCGATAATCTGCCGAGTCTGTTCCTGGCTTTCGCGCAAAAGAAGTTCGACCGATTGTGTTAAGGCCTCGTGGCGCCCGGTCAGCCGATCTAGGCGCTCGTCAATGGTCATAAACTCCTCCTGCGTCGGCCCTTTGCTGCAACCGTCACTTCATTATAGAGGGAGGGACATCTGTTCTAGCGGAAAAATCAAGCCGACCCACTGTGCCGTGTGACGGGCCGAGAATGAACCGTCAGGTAGACGTTGGGAACCCGCCGAGACCCTTTAGGCATCTCCGCATGGCGGAGCGTCGCACACCGGATCCTAGTTCGAGTCGAGTCCCCGTTCATTCAGCATTGGTTCAAAAATCGGTTACCGTCATCACCAACCCCGCAGGCCAGCTTTCACTCTGGATGCTAGGAGAACTCCCCCTGAATTAGCAATAGGGGAGACGCAAATAGTTGGCAGCCCGCTTGCAACCAAAGTAATCCCGCGGTCGGATTCGGGACTTGCAATCCGCGCACTTCTGCCTGTGCAAAAACAAGATGGTCTAAGGATGTTCGGTTGGATTGCCTACGCAGAACTGTTTCACGCGCGAATAATAGAAGTTGCAGGCTTGGCTATCCTGCCTTGCGGTTCTCGCCCAACACTTCGTCCAGCGCATCTGCTAATAGATGCGCGCGCTTCTGGTAATCGGTTGCCCCGCTCTCCTGCTTCCGCTTCAGAAGATGATACTCATCGGCGATATTCAGCGCCGCCAGCACCGCCAGCCGCACCGTATCGATCGTATTCGTTGCCACGGCCACTGCCCGCATCTTGGCGTCCACGTACTCCGCCAACTTCGAGATGTATTCCGGATCCGACCCCCGCAGGTTATACGCCTGGTCAAAAATCTCCACCCGCACGCTGCCGTTTTGCGCGTCCTTCAATGTCGAATTCTTAGCCGCCGTAGCCATAACCGGTAACCTTTATCAAAAGTAATACTTGTCATTCCGAGCGAAGCGAGGAACCTTGGTTTCAATGTCTATCGGCTCGCCCCTTACCTTCTGCCACGCCCGCTTTCGCCGGAAGCCGGACACCGGAACCCGCCCTAGCTCGCGCGCTCTTCCGCAATTGACTCAATCTGTTCCAGCATCTTCTCCACCCGCCCGCGAATTTCCTCCCGCTCTTTCCGCAACTGCACTGCTTCGCGCCGGAGCGCAACCAACTGCTCCTCGCGTTCTTCCAATTGCTGCCTCACCCGCTGAGCATCGCGTTCCGCTGCCGCTTGCGCCTGCCGCGCGGCTTTGTACATCTCGATCGTGCGATAGATTTTATCTTCCAGCGCCTGGAAATCGTCCGCCGGAACCTGTTCCGTCACCTGCTCTACCTGCTCCACCGCCATCATTGCACTTTCCCCGAAAAGATTTAAAACTTTCCCGCAGTATACTCCACCTCCCTGTGCCGAGCATGGCCAATCCGTGCCCGTGTGGTCTTCTCACCACAAAATTGGCTATAATCCCCCGCATGAAACCAATAACCCTCCCCACGCTAGCTACGGTTGTCGCGCTGATGGTTTTCGCTCTTCCCTGCGCAGCCAAAACCAAGGTCGACGTCAAGGACGCCCAAGGCAAGGATGTAGGATCGATCATCGTCATGCCACACGGTTCTGGCGTCAGCCTCAAACTCATGCTTCACGATCTTCCGCCCGGCGACCACGGCATCCATTTCCATCAGAACCCCAAGTGCGATGCTCCCGATTTCAAATCCGCCGGCCCGCACTTCAATCCCGACGCCAAGAAGCACGGACTGGAGAATCCCGAAGGCCACCACGCCGGCGACATGCAGAACTTCACCGTCGATGCGAAAGGCAACGCCGACGCGAGCCTCGAGGACAAAGACGTAACCCTCGGCGACGGCGCGCACTCTCTGTTCAGCAATGGCGGCACCGCGATCGTCATCCACGCCAAAGCCGACGACATGAAGACCGATCCCTCCGGCAACTCCGGCGACCGCATCGCCTGCGGCGTGATCACGAAGTAAGCTTGAGGCTGGCACAGGTCATGTGGGGACAGCCGCCTCGGCTGTCCTCCGAGCGCAGCGAGGATCTGCGCTCGCCGGACGCTCTTCCTGACGGGCATTTGGGTGGCGCAGCGCTTCCAGCGCTGCGATATGAGGCTTGAATGGACGAGGGCTTTTAGCCCCCGACGAGGTTCACTTCTCCCGCAGCTTCCCCAACTTCTCCGCCGCCGCATCCAGCGTCTCCAACTTCTTGCAGAATGCAAACCGCACCTGCCGCGCCCCATCCCGGGCATCCCGGTAGAAACTCGACCCTGGCACCGCAGCCACGCCAATCTCTTTCACCAGATACTTCACGAACTCAACGTCATCGTCAAACCCAAACGCAGAAATATCCGTCATCACGTAATAAGCTCCCCGCGGACGAAAACACTTGAACCCCGCCGCCTCCAGCGCCGGAATCAAATGATCCCGCCGCACTCGATACCCTTCCGCGAGCTTCGCATAATATTCCGCCGGCAAACTCAACGCCGCCGCGCCCGCCTCCTGCAGCGGCGCCGGCGCTCCTACCGTCAAGAAATCATGTACCTTCCGGATCGCATTCGTGATCTTCTCCGGCGCAACCGCCCATCCCACGCGCCATCCCGTCACACTGTACGTCTTCGACATTCCGTTGATCGTCACTGTCCGCTCCCGCATTCCGTCGAGCGACGCCATCGAAATATGTTCGGTCCCGTCATACAAAATGTGTTCGTAAATCTCATCCGTGATGGCCAGCACATCGAACTCTACGCACAAATCACGAATCAACTCCAGCTCTGCCCGCGTGAAAACTTTCCCGGTAGGATTGTTGGGCGTATTGAGAATGATGGCCTTCGTATTCTTATCGAACGCCGCCCGCAACTCTTTCTCATCGAAGGTCCACTCGCCCCCGCCGCTCGCCGGCGGACGCAGCTTCACAAACCGCGGCCGCGCCCCGCTCAGCACCGCATCCGGACCGTAGTTTTCATAAAACGGTTCGAAGATCACCACCTCATCGCCCGCGTTGCACACCGCCAGCAAAGTCGAGATCATCGCCTCCGTCGACCCGCAACAAACCGTAACTTCTTTTTCGGGATCCACCGCAATCCCTTGCCACGCATCCATCTGCCGCGCAATCGCGTTGCGCAAATTCTTCGCGCCCCACGTAATCGCGTACTGATTCACGTCTGCGTCAATGGCCGCGCGCGCCGCCTGCTTGATCTCCGCCGGAGCCGCAAAGTCCGGAAACCCCTGCGCCAGATTCACCGCGCCATACGTCATGGCCTGCCGGGTCATCTCCCGGATCACCGACTCGGTAAACTGCGAAACCTTGCCGCTGAGAAATTGTTTCTTTTGAGGGGATAGAGAAGAAATAACGTCCGCCATAGCTGGCAGATTAGCACAGGAGATCAACTATGATTTGTCATCCTGAGCGAAGAATTTGCTGTCGCGAAGCGAGAGCAAATACGCAGTCGAAGGATCCCTACGCACCACCACGACCCCATGGAGTGATGGATTTTGGGTGGCGCAGCGCTTCCAGCGCTGCGATTAGGATTCGGCTTGAGCTTGGGGCTTCAGCCCCTGAGGTGCGCGCCCTAAGCCCGTTGCACTCCGCCAATATTCCTCAGCGCGCCGACTATCTTCTCTGACCAGTGAACAATCTGAACGTCGTCCCGCAAGGTCCCCTCATTCGATTGCAGCTTCGCCCGCAGCAGAATCGAATACTTTCCCGCCCCAATCGATCCTCCGCGAAAAATCTCCACGGGCTTGAATTCACGTAGCTCGGCAATCCCCAGCCCCACCACGGCCCGCCGCATCGCCTCAAACTCCACTTCATCCCCAAACACGAACGAAAAATCCCGCTCCACTGCTGGATACTTCGCCAGGGGCGCGAACCTTACCGTTCGCAACCCGCGCGCATGCAACTGTTCCAGATCAAGCTCCGCCAAAAAAACATCCTGCCGCAACTTCCTCGCCGCCTTCACGCTTTCGGCAATCTGCCCGAACTGCGTCACCACTGCCCCATCCATCAGCACCCGCGCCGATCGTCCCGGATGAAAATACTCCGCCGTCTCCCGGTCGAAGCTCAGCTCGCTTCGTCCAAATGCAGCCAGCAGATTCTCCACGTCGCCCTTGAACGATCGAAACGCCTCCACTGCCGCGGCATGCTCACCCTTGCTGACATCCAGCGCTCCAGCTGCGGGCAGTGAACTCTTCACCGCCGCCAGCGTCGCGCCCAGGCAAGCGCGGGCCGGCTCAACCCGCTCCCCGCCCCGCATCTCATAGACTCGTCCCATCTCGAACAGCCGTACGTTTTCCGAATCACGATTTAAATTCCACGCCAGCATGTCCAGCATGCCTGGAGCCATCGATGTCCGCATCACCGATGCTTCTTCGCTCAGCGGGTTTTCTAATTCCAAGACCGAGGCGGAAGAAAATCTCTCCGCATCCGCATGCGAAATAAATGTCAGCGACACCGCCTCGTTGTACCCCAGCGCCAAAGCCCGCGTGCGCAAAGTAGCGTCCGTGGCCGCGTGCGGCAGTTCCACCACCGCGCCGCTATAAGCCGGCAAAGTATTCTCGAATTTGTCGTAGCCGTGCAGCCGCGCGATTTCTTCGATTACGTCGATCTCGCGCTCCACATCCAGCCGCCAGCTCGGGATGTGTACGCGGATCTGCGCGTCCGCCTGGCCCTCGGGAATCAAGCCAAACCCAAGCTTTTTCAGAATGCGAAAAATCTCTCTGGCGTCCAGATTGCCGCCCAATATGCGCCGCACTTCGGAAAGCCGCAGCATCACCGGCGCCTGGTCCATTTTTCTGGACACAACATCGATGGCATCGCCCACCAGTTCTCCGCCGCCCGATTCCAAGATCAGCGCAGCCACCAAATCGCACGACAAAATGGTCGACTCAAAATCCGCTCCGCGCTCGAACCGGTGCGAAGCGTCAGTATGAATGCCATGCCGCCGCGAACTCTTCCGCACGGTCACCGGATCCCACCACGCCGACTCGATCAAAACATTCCGCGTTTTCTCCGTAATCATCGTGTCGAACCCGCCCATCACCCCCGCAAGCCCGACGGGCTTCCTAGCGTCCGCGACCACAAGATCTTCGGCAGTGAGCGTGCGCTCCACGCCATCGAGCGTCTTCAACTTCTCGCCGTCTTTTGCACGACGAATAACCAGCCGTCCGCCCTCCAGCAAATCCATGTCAAAAACGTGCGTAGGTTTGCCGATCTCCCACAGCACATAGTTGGTGGCATCGACGGCGTTGCTGATGGGCCGCTGATCAAGCAGCCGCAACCGCCGCGCAATCTTCTCCGGCGAAGCCTTGATGCTGGCGCCGCGTATGACTCGCGCAGAGAAGCGCGGACAAAGCTGCGGTTCTTCCACCGTGATCGGGAAGGGCGCATCGTGCGAGGCAACCGTCGAGGAGGGCACAGCCGGGAAGGGCACGACTTCAGTCGTGCCACTAGAGGCCAAAGAAGACGCGGCTTTAGCCGCTGAGGCGCGCCTTGTAGCTGATGGCTGAGAGCTGAGAGCCGAGAGCTGTTTCAGCGGCAGATCATAAATCGCCGCCGCCTCCCGCGCCACCCCATAATGATTCATCGCGTCCGGGCGATTCGTTCCAATCTCCATCTCGAACACGGTGTCCGCACCCGATCCGCTGATCCCCTCCACCGCGATCCCCGAAGCAGTCAAATCCTCGGCCAGCCGCCGGTCATCGACCGCCAGCTCAACAAACTCCCGCACCCACTGTGGAGAAATCTTCATGAGAAGCTTCTAGCTCCTAGCTTCTGGCTTCTAGCTACCCCGCTCCAAAAGAGCTAGCAGCCAGGAGCTAGAAGCTAGGAGCTTTCATCCAAACTGTTGCAAAAACCTCACATCGCCCTGAAAAAACAACTGCAAATCATCCACGCCATACTTCAGCAGCGCAATCCTGTCCGCGCCCATGCCAAAGGCGAAGCCCGACACTTTCTTCGGGTCATACCCATTGTCCTTCACAAACTCAAACACATTCGGATCGACCATGCCGCAACCCAGGATCTCGATCCATCCTGTCTGCTTGCACGGACGGCACGGGTCCGCGCCACGCTTCCCGCTTCCGCCGCAGATGAAGCACGATACAAACATCTCCGCGCTCGGCTCGGTGAACGGAAAAAACGACGGACGAAAACTGGTCTTCACGCCCGACCCAAAAAATTCCTTCATGGCATGATCGAGTGTCCCCTTCAAATCGCCGAACGTGATGTTCGTATCAACCGCCAGACCCTCGATCTGATGAAACATCGGCGAGTGGCTCGCATCCGGAGGATCGTTGCGGTGCACGGTCCCGGGAATCACAATGCGGATGGGCGGCCGCATCTTTTCCATCGTCCGAATCTGCACCGGAGACGTATGCGTGCGCAGCAGCAAGCGCTCCCGCTGAGGTTTCGACTGCTGCCCCGCGATGAACAAAGTATCCTGCGTATCCCGCGCCGGATGATTCGGCGGAAAATTCAAAGCTTCGAAGTTGTAATAATCGGTCTCAACCACAGGCCCGTCAGCCACGGAGTAGCCGAGTTTTTGAAAGACGCGAACCATCTCGTTCGTCGTCTTGATGACCGGATGCTCCGCGCCGATGGGACGGCGCACGCCGGGAAGGGAGACGTCAACTTGCTGGCGTGGATCTTTCAAGAGCTGGAGATTGGTGTCGAGACTAGCCAGTGAAGCCAGAGCCTCGCTGGATTGTCGTGAGAAAAATACGAACCTCTGTTGAACCTTGGCCATCTTGGCTTCGACAAGTGGCTTCAATTCGTTAACTCTTGCGCCGACCCCACGCTTTGCTTCTTTTGGGGAACCTTTCAGCCAAAGATCGTTGATCTGCGTCAGTAGCCCGTTCTTGCGTGCCATCCAGCGATCACGGAACGCTTTGAACGCCGTATTTTTGTTCTCGGAAGGAACCGAGGCCGCGGACAATAGTGTCACCAACTCATCCGCCTCTTGTCCAAGCGCAGCGAGCGCCTCGCGGACAGCCTCCTCCAGCGCCTCCTCCGAGTAGTCCGTCAATTTGGAAACGGTGTATGCCATTTTTCCCGAAGACCTTCAGGGTTGTCATTCCGAACCGCTTCAGCGGTGAGGAAACCTGCTGTTCTCTTGCCACGAGCAGAAAAGCAGATTCCTCGCTCGCTCTCTCCGCGCGTCGCGCGGCTGCGAGCGGCTCGGAATGACAAATGATTAGGTTTGACAGTCTGAAAGCTGAGAGCTGAAAGCGACTACGCCAGCGCGCCCTTGGCCTGCTCCACCAGGTTCTTAAACGCCGGCGCATCCTTGACAGCCAAGTCCGCCAGAATCTTGCGGTCCAGTTCCACGCCTGCCACTTTCAAACCGTGGATGAACTGGTTATAGCTCAACCCGTTCAGCTTGGAAGCTGCCCCGATGCGGACGATCCAAAGCGATCGATACTGCCGCTTCCGCTGTTTGCGTCCGGAGTAAGCGAACTTCAGGCCGCGTTCGACGGCCTCTTTCGCGGAGCGGTAGAGTTTCGATTTAGTAAGGAAGTAGCCGCTGGCGCGGTCTAATATTTTCTTGCGCTTGGCGCGGCGTTTGGTTCCGCGTTTTACACGTGGCATGGTGTTTCTCCTTTTTGCTTTCTATGTACTGGCGGCTGGAGGTAAGGACGATCGCCTTGCGGCGAATCTCTGGCCTCTTCACGCGCCTTCTTATGTGGTGCGGCCGCCCCCGGCCGCATTCGGCAGCTAACTACGCTGCACGCAGTCGCGGGCGAGGGCACCCGCGCCACACAAAACTCTTACTGATACGGAATCATCCGCTTCACTTTGTGGAGATCGCCATCGCTCACCAGCGTCGCCGTACCCAACTTGCGTTTACGTTTGTGGGCTTTGGACGTCAGCATATGGCGCAGGCCGGAATGTCCCCGCTTCACCTTGCCGGTGGCAGTTTTCTTGAAGCGCTTAGCGGCGCCCTTGTGTGTTTTCAATTTCGGCATAGTTCCTCGGAATCAGGTGGCAGCCGGCACTCGACCGCACACTTCTCGGTATTCAACGACTGCTGTTTCAATTGCTCTGGAATCGTGGGCGCGACGCGCGCCCGTCCTCGGCGAAATCTTAAGCCTGCGAACCAGAATTCGGAGCTTCCACCACTGCTGCCGCCGCCGCTGCTGGTTGCTCGTCTTTTTTCTCCGGCGCCAACTTAGCCTGGGCCATCTTTTCCTGCAACATCTTTTCTTGTCTCTCAGCTTTCGCTTTCTGCTTGGCTTCTTTCTCTTTTTCCTTTTCCCGTTCCGCCGCCGACTTCTTCGGAGCCAGTATCGCGTGCAGCGTATTTCCCTCCTGCCGCGGCCGGAACTCCACGATGCTCTGCGGTTCCACGTCCTTGATCAGCCGCTCCAGTATGGTTCGGCCCAAGCCGGTGCGGGTCATTTCGCGGCCACGGAAGAAGATGGTTGCCTTTACCTTGTCTCCTCCATCCAGAAAGCGCAGCACGTGATTTTTCTTGGTCTCGTAATCGTGGTCGTCCACATTAATGCGGAACTTGACCTCTTTCACCGTGATCGTTTTCTGGTGCTTCTTCGCCTCGCGCTCTTTCTTTTCCTGCTGGTACAAATATTTCCCGTAGTCCATGATGCGGCACACGGGAGGCTGAGCGGTGGGTGAAATCTCGACCAGATCCAGATTCTTGCTGCGGGCCAATCGAAGCGCTTCGAATGGGGGCATTACGCCAATCTGTTCCCCTTCATCGCCGATCACGCGAATTTCGCGTGCCCGGATGCGGTCATTGGTTCGGATAAAACGTTTGTCGATACGGTCCTCCGCGCTCTAAGCGACTGGGAATACAAGATTATAACATGGGGAATCCGGCGCAATGTCATCGCGCCCCGCTTCTAATAGCCTCGCAACACTAATAATAAGCTCGCGTTAGTATCCTCGAAACATCAGTTCCTCAAGAGCCATCCGCCGCACCTGCCAGTAATCGCGCTCTTCCCCGTTCACCTTCAGTTGGCACTCGCCCTGATCATTGAAGGAAAGAGTGACTTCAAACATCTGAATACCTTTGTCATCGCGGACTAAAATCGCGTGCTCGGCATGGGTGAATGTTACCGCCATCTCTAACTCTTTGGACTTAAGAACCACCTTGAAGCCGCCGTCCGTATCCGCCAGTGAAAATTCATAGGGAGCATTGTTGGGCCGCAGTCCATTGCGGGTCTTAACGTCCTGTTCAACCTGTAATCTGAGTTCCTTGAATACGTTTGGCAGGGAGCACGCGGAACGCTGAGTTACCCAGTCCGACTTGGGTTTCTCCTTGTGCCCTTCGTTCCGCTTGTCGTTGTCGTTCATGGCTTCGCCCTCAAATTAATTTAAGAATCGATCTTACATCGTTGGACTCAAGGACCGGCGTAGATAGATCGTTGGCTCCATTCAGAGAAACAGTAAAAATCTGAACTTCTCCGCCTTATACCCTCCGCCGATCCCGCTGACACTGTTCGTCTTCGTGGAGTCCAAACCTGGGCCGTGCCGAGGCACAGTCCGGGATTCACGCGTTAGATGCCGTTTTCAGCGCGGAGCGCTAGGAGAAAATCACATTAGCGTCTAGAATGAGTTCTCGCGCCGCCCTTGAAACGGATCCTCTATAGGCTGATTGCTCCTTCGCCACCCCGCAGCGTTTATAATCTCTGATTCATCACTCTCTGTTCAACACTCTGATCCATTTCTTAACGATAACGATAAGGACACACTTTGCTCGACTTTCTAGGCGATCTACGACGGACTCACATGTGCGGCGCCCTGCGCGCCTCCGACGCTGGTAAGAAAGCCGTCCTGATGGGATGGGTCAACCGCCGCCGCGACCACGGCAACCTGCTTTTTATCGACCTGCGCGACCGCACCGGGGTGGCGCAAGTGGTCTTCAACGCCGAGCGCGATACCGCCATCCACGAAAAAGCCGGAGCCCTGCGCAACGAGTACGTCATCGCCGTCACCGGCACGGTGAAGCTTCGCGACCCCAACACCATCAACAAAAACATGCCCACCGGCGAAGTGGAACTGGTCGCCGAAGAGTTGCGCATTCTGAATGAGTCTAAGCTCCCGCCATTCCTGCCCAGCGACACAGCGCTCACCAACGAAGAAACGCGCCTGAAGTACCGCTACATCGATCTCCGGCGCGACGTAATGCAGTTCAACATCGAGACTCGTCACAAAGTCGCGAAGGCGATCCGCGACTATCTTTCCGACCAGGGATTCTTCGAGATCGAAACTCCGTTCATGACCCGCTCCACGCCCGAGGGCGCCCGCGATTATCTCGTCCCGAGCCGCGTGCAGCCGGGGACGTTCTACGCCCTGCCGCAATCGCCGCAGATGTTCAAACAAATTCTAATGATCTCCGGCTTCGATAAATATTTTCAGATCGTGCGCTGCTTCCGCGACGAAGATCTGCGCGCCGACCGCCAGCCCGAGTTCACCCAGATCGATCTTGAAATGACGTATCCGCAACCCGAGCGCGTGTGGGAAGTTGTCGAAGGATTTCTCACCGCCGCATTCCGCGCCGCCGGCTCGGAAATCAAAACGCCATTCCCGCGCATGGATTACGACGAGGCGATCCGCCTCTACGGCATCGACAAACCGGACCTGCGCCTGCCCGCCTTCACCGACGTTCGCGAATGTTTCACGCCCGAGAATCTGCGAGAGCTTGCGATCAATCCGAATCTGCCGGTGATCGCGATCCGCACGCCCGAGGTTGGCGAACTCTCGCGCAAAGAGCGCGATGACATCAAGCCCATGTTCCACTCCAAAGGTGGAGCAAAGATTTTCGAAGACTTCAAACGCATCGGCAACAAATTTCCCGCCGCCGCCGCTGCCATCGCTAAGAAGACGAGCATGGAAGAAAGTGACCTACTCGTCCTCGTCGCCGCTTCTGCCCAAATAAGTTCCGGGCAGACTGGCCCGCAAACCGCCATGCCGGCGCACCGCAAAGTCACGCCGCAGGAGCTGGCAATCTACGCTTCAGCCGGCCTGCTGCGCCTGGCCTTAGCCCAGAAATACGCCGATCGTCACGGCATTTTCAAAAAAAACGGCGACCCCGCCAACGATTTCCGCTTCCTCTGGGTCACCAATTTCCCCATGTTTGAGTGGGACGAAGGCGAGAAGATCTGGAACGCCGCCCACCATCCATTCACCTCTCCGCATGAAGAAGACATGAAGCTGCTCGAAGCCGGCGTGGAGTCGTTAAACGATCCGCAATCGCCGCTGAGCGCGGTCCGCGCCCTTGCCTATGACGTTGTCCTCAACGGCACCGAGCTTGGCTCAGGATCGATCCGCATTCATCGCCAGGATATCCAGAGCAAAATCTTCCGAGCCCTTGGCATGAACGAAGAAGAAGCCCGCGCCCGCTTCGGATTCTTCCTCGAAGCCCTTGAATACGGCACGCCCCCGCACGGCGGAATCGCCCTTGGCCTCGACCGCATCGTCATGATCATTGCCGGAGCCGAAAGCCTGCGTGAGGTGATTCCATTCCCGAAGACGGCGCGGGCCGTGGACTTGATGGTGGATGCGCCGACTCCGGTCAGCGAGTCGCAGTTGCGCGATTTGGGGATTGCAATCAGAACGAAAAGCTAGTAGTAGCGCCGCCGTCTCGGCGGCATTGCTGCCACCAACACGCTGCAGCCAATTTTGTACATGTCTTCAAAATAGGCTTCAGCGCCGGTCATCCCCTCTTGCCCAAAGCGATCTCACAAATCTTTCTTGCTGTCCCATTCCGGCACTCATCCCAAAACAAACTTCCCTCCGTCACACTCTTCTCCACGCCGCCCGTGCTATACAGGACATGGTTTCCCGCATTCTGCGGAAGAGCTTTCCGGCTGCGCGCTCCTGAGCTGCGCATCCCGGCACTCTCCCGCAGAATTTCCCCGCACAGCTTCCGGTAAAGCTTGCGAGGATCGCTCTCCGAGCCTCATCCCGTCAAAGGTGGGACTCAATGCCACGCGCCGCGCTCTTTGTTATTGCCATTTGTTCCTTATTACTGGCCTCGCTCGCTCCAGCCCAGGACGCCGCCACCGGCGCCATCCACGGTACCGTCCTCGACCCCGCCGGAGCCCACATAGCCCAGGCCTCCATCGTCGCTGTCAATTCCGCCACGGGCGCGCTTTACTCCACCACGTCCAACGCCGAAGGCCGCTTCTCCATCGATCTCCTGCCGCCCGGCGATTACACCGCGCGCGCCGTGGCCGACAAAATGTCCCCGCAGGAAACTCCTCCGCTCCACGTCGATGTCGGCGCCGTCGCCGAACTCGAATTCCATCTCACCATCGCCGGACCGCAGGAAAACGTCACCGTTTCCGGCGCTCCCAAACTCGTTGACACAAACCCCAGTGCCGTCTCCACTCTCATCGACGAACGCGCCATCGCCGATCTTCCCCTCAACGGCCGCCGCTTTTCCGACCTCATGCTGCTCTCGCCCGGCGTCACTCAAGACCCCCGCAGCCTCACCTCCTCCACCACCGGAGATCTCTCTTTCGGCGGCCTTCGCGGATTTCAGAACAGCTTCCTCGTCGATGGCGGCGACTTCAACAGCGCCTTCTTCGCTCAGGCCCGCGGCCTGTATCGCGCCCCTTACCAGTTTTCCAACGAAGTCGTGCAGGAGTTCCGCGTCTCCACAAATTCCTACGGCGCCGAACTCGGACGTGCCGGCGGCGCCGTGGTCAACGTCGTTACCAAGTCCGGCTCCAATCACTGGCACGGCACGGGCCTGTATTACATTCGCGACAGCGCCTTCGGCGCCACCGACCCCTTCATGACCTTCAAGCCGCAAAGCCGCCAGCAAGAAGGCGGAGCCACCGTTGGCGGCCCCATCAAAAAGAATAAAATTTTCTTCTTCGCCGGATTCGATCAGCACTACTTCCACGTCCCCGATGTCGTCGAGTTCCTCGACGGCTCCATGCAAGTCACTCCGCAGGCCGGCACCGGACCCTACACTCCCGGTGATTACGAAGCCAGCGATAAAGCCCTGGTCTTCGCCGCCGCCGCCCAACTCACGTCGCTCGCCGGAGCCTATCCCGCAGCGCAAATCGGCAACGCCTCCTACGCCAAGCTCGATATCAATCTCACGGCGCGCAATCAACTCGCCATACGCTTCAACTCCTCCCGCTACTGGGGATCGAACAACGTCTTTCTCGATCCCGCCAGTCCCGTTACCTACGATTCCATCTCCGATAACGGCGAAGAAACCGTTTCCACCGAAACCGGCTCGGTCTCACTCACCTCAGGCCTCACCGCGCGCCTCATCAGCCATCTCCGCGCCCAGTTCTCCCGCGACCTGCGCCAGTCCTACACCAACACCAACGACACGCTCATCAAAATCCCCGACATCATCGACGGCATCGGCCGCTCCAATCTGCTCCCCCGCGCTACCCGCGAACATCGCGCCCAGTTCGCCGAAACCCTGAGTCTCGATACCAACCGTCACTCCTTCAAATTCGGTGGCGACTCCCTCATTACCTGGATTTATGATTTCTTCCCCAGCCAGCAAAGTGGCGAATATCTCTTCAACGAAATCAAAGTCGATCCCTTCACTTTCGAACCCATGGAAGCTGGACTCCCACTGACGCCCCTCCGCGCCTACGCCCACGCCGTCCCGCACTACTATCTGCAAAACTTCGGCGCGGCCTCATCGAATCCCAACAGCAATGACTACGCCGCCTTCGCTCAGGACACCATCCGCGTCACCAACCATCTCGCCGTCAACCTCGGTGTGCGCTGGGATCTCCAAACCTTCACCACCGCCGGACTGCAATCCAACCCGCTGTTCCCGCCTTCCGGCAAAGTACCTTTCAATCCACACAACTTCGGCCCTCGCGCCGGACTGGCTTATTCTCTTGGCAAAACTCATCCTCTGGTCATCCGCGCCGGTTACGGATTGTTCTACGTGCGCATCCCTCAGATTTACAACTCCGCCATCGCCACTGAAAATGGCATCAGCGACGCACAGATTTTCCTCAACAACACCAACTATTACGACCACCAGGTCTTCCCCACTTATCCCAACCCGCTCGTAACTTGCCCGGTCATGTCCGCATCGTGCAATCTGCCCGCCGGATTCACTCAGGGCGTCACCAACGATGTTTCCGCGTTCGCCCCCAACTTCGTGACCCCGCGCGTGCAACAAGCCAGCCTCACTCTCGAACGCGAAGTCTCCAGCCATACCACCGTCGCGGTTTCCTATCTTTACGTCCACGGCGAACATCTAATCCGCGCGCTCGACGTCAATCTCCCGCAACCCGTCGCTCTCACCTATCCCATCTTCGATTCCACCGGCTCCATCTTTCAGAACGGCTACTACACCGTCGATTCCTTCGCCACCTGGCAGTACACGCAATCTCTGACTTGCCCGTTCCCGCCCTGCATCAATCCTCTCGGCCGCCCCATCGCCCAACTTGGCGCGATCGATGAATTTCAAAGCGCAGCCTCCAGCGTCTACAACGGCGCAACTCTCTCCATCAATCGCCGCATGTCCCGTGGAACTTATCTCCGTCTCTCCTACACCTACGCCCGTGCCATTGACGATGGCCAGGATGCTCTCGTCGCCGGCTCTCCCGCCACCGTGCAGAATTCGTACCAGCCCAATGCCGAGCGCGGCCCCAGCGTCACCGACCAGCGCAATCGCTTCGTCGCCGCTTTCTCTGCCGAGCCTCGTCCCTTCCATCGCGGACACGAACTCCTCGGCCACATCTTCAACGACTGGAAAATTTCCAGCATCGTCACCGCCGGCAGCGGACGCCCCGTCAACGCCACCGTCTACGGCGATCCCAACCAGGATGGCAACGACCTCAACGACCGCCTCCCAGGCTACAGCCGCAACGGTTTCACCGGACCCGACTACTCCTCCACCGATCTCCGCCTCGTCCGCAAAATCCATGTCGCCCACGGCTACCGCCTCGAGTTCACCGCAGATTCTTTCAACCTCTTCAACCGCGACAATCAGCGCGTCACCATCACTTCCAACGGCCTAACCGCCGAAGCCACCACCTTCACGCCGTACGGCACCTACGTCAACGGAGTCCCTTACCCCGCCTACTACCAGCAACCCCAAAATTTCATGAAACCCACCGCCGCTTTCGCCCCCCGCCAAATCCAACTCGGCCTGAAATTCATCTTCTGAAAAGGCTCGTGTATGAAGGGATTTGTGTGGTCGCGGGCGACGCCCGCGAATGTGTGCATGAGCACAGAAGAGGGTGCCCCGTGTTTCGCGCACTTTGCGAAGTGGAATTCATGATTTGTCATTCCGAGTCTTTCGCAGCCGCGATCAGCGGCGAGAAGGGCGAGGAATCTGCTGTCCCCTAGGCGTCCGATAAGAAGTTGGCGAAGGTTCTATTCTAATGCGAAAATGTAGCACATGAGGACTGCTTCAATCCGCGACCTCCGCCACGGATTCAAGAAGACCGAACGCCTTCTCCACCAGGGCGAAGAAATCCAAATCACCAGGCACCGCCGCGTCATTGCTCGCCTGATCCCAGACGGCGCCGAGGCTACAAAGCAGACCCCTGACTTCATGGCTCGATTGCGCGCAATCTACGGCGATAAAGTTCTGGCTGTCAGCGGCGCCGAATTGACCGCCCTCGATCGTGGCCGCTATTGAGTCGCGTCCGCCCCCTCCGCAACTTTTTTCACCCTCCCCACTTGACTTCCACTCAAATCCTTGTAATAACTATCCGGTCCTAGTAACCTAGTAACCGGTCCTTCCGGACGGGTTTGGGGGTGTGTCTGTTTGGCGGAAATTCGACTGCAAGAGGGTGAATCCCTCGAAAACGCTCTGCGCCGCTTCAAGCGCAAAGTGCAGCAGGAAGACATTATTAAAGAGGTCAAGCGCCACTCCTTTTACCTGAAACCGGGCGAGAAGAAACGCGTGAAGGCCGCGCTGGCTCGCAAGCGCGCTCGCAAGAAAGTTCGCAAGGAGCAAGATTGATCGAGCAGTTTCAAGGAGTAAGACTGAGGCAGTAAAGGGTCGCTCCCTTCCCGGGGCGGCCCTGCTCCATCTGGCCCCCACCAGATAGAGTTGCAGCTGGGATCATTCCATACTCATCATTTCATTCGGCATTCTGTGGGTATATCTGTATCCACGCCCGTTCCAGGTGCGTGGCGGGCCGAGTCCAGGGGCAGTTTGAGGGGGATGTACACAACCTGTTTTGTTCTGCGCCACCGCCTTCCCCGCGTGTGGCCAGCGCAACTCGGGCAGAAGGGAGTAGCAGTTTGTCGTCCTGAGCAAGCGCTTTTTTGCGCCGCGAAGGATCTGGGCGAGCCGCGCGCTTGGCTCGCTTCTTTGCCAAACTGCACCACTCCCCATAAGGGAGCCATCCTCAATGGAATTTCAGGATAAGGTACTGACCTGCATCGACTGCGGCGCTGACTTTGTCTTCACTGCCGGGGAACAACTGTTCTTCCGCGACAAACAATTCAGGAACGAACCCAAGCGCTGTAAGACCTGCAAGTCCAAGCGCGTGGCCGTCCTCACCGCCCCGCAAACCATGGGCAACGCGCACCACTTTTCTCGTGTGGAAACGCGCGCCACCTGCTCCCAGTGCGGCAAGGAAACCACCGTCCCTTTCCGCCCCACGCAAGGGCGTCCTATCTTCTGCCGCGAGTGCTTCACGCAGAAGAGAAACGTAGCCACTGCCTGACCGCTTCATCTTCCCCGATGACGGCGCACAACCTGCCTCCAACTGAGTTGGCACGGAAGTGTGTCCGCAGGATTCCGCCACTTGCGCTACCATAATTCCGTGTCCACCTACCACGTCGAAAACTTCGGATGCCGCGCCACCCAAGCCGACGGCGCCGCTCTTGCACGCCAGTTCGAAGCCCGCGGCCTTGCCCACGCCTCCGCCGCGCGAGCCGACTGGGTAATTCTAAACACCTGCACCGTGACGAATTCGGCCGACCAGGATGCGCGCGCCGCCGTACGCCGCGTGCAGCGGCAGAATCCGCTGGCGAAGATTATTGTTACGGGATGTTATGCGCAGCGGGCTCCAGAGGAAATCGCGGCCCTGCCCGGCGTCACGGCTGTGATCGGCAACTCCCACAAACATCAACTCGCCGGACTTGTGCTCGATGAAAAATCTCGGCAAGATAAAACATTCCTTCCTCTCTCCACGCTGACTGAGAACCGAGAACTGAGAACTGAGAACTCGATTTTCGTTTCGGACATTTTCGCCCACACCGAACTCCTCGCCGCTCCCGTCTTCGAATCTGCCAAATCCGAATCTGCAGACTCCGCCGCCTCTCACGAGAACGACCGCACCCGTCCCAACCTCAAAATTCAGGACGGATGCGACAACCGCTGCTCCTTCTGCGTGATCCCAAGCGTGCGCGGCCAAAGCCGTTCGCTTCCGCCACACCAAGTGATTCGCGAGATGAACGCACTGGTAGCCGCAGGCTATCGCGAGGTGGTCATCAGCGGCATCAACCTCGGCCGCTGGGGACGCGACGTAGCTGTCAGCTCTCAGCTGCCAGCTCTCAGCGAGTTCCGCCAGCCGGACGCCGCAAGCCGCACGCCGAACTTCGCATCTCTCATCCGCGCGATCCTGGCTGAGACTCATCTCGAAAAGCTTCGCATCTCCAGCGTCGAGCCGATGGACTGGTCCGATGATCTCATCGCCCTGGTTGCATCATCGCCGCGCATCGCCAAACATGCACATGTCCCCTTGCAATCTGGCAGCGACGCGGTGTTGCGCCGCATGCATCGCAAATATCGCCCGTGGCACTATCGCGAGAAGATCGACAAAATTCGCGCCGCTATGCCCACGGCCGCCATCGGCGCCGACGTTATGGCCGGATTTCCCGGCGAGACCGACGCCGAATTCGAATCCACACGCCGCCTCATCGAAGACCTTCCCTTCACCTATTTGCACGTCTTTACTTACTCCGCGCGTCCCGGCACGCCGGCCGCAGCCATGCCGAATCAAGTCCCCGTACAGGTCGCCCGCGAGCGCAATAAAATTCTGCGCGACCTCGCCGCCCGGAAGAAGCAAACCTTCATGCAGTCGTTCACCGGAAAGAGACTGGATGCCATCACGCTCAGCGCCGTGCACGCGCTCCCCGACGGAGAGTTCACCGAAGCTCTCACCGACAATTATCATAAGCTTTTTCTGAAGGGACGCCACGAGGCGAACCGCTGGATCACGGCGCACATCGAGCAAGTGGAAGACGGCGAGTTCGTGGCGGCCGCGTGTTGCCCCTGTGATTATTCCCCAGGCAGCGGGTAGTGATTCAACTCCGGCATGGGGAAGTTTTTGCGGTTATCTGTGGCGAGCGGGCAGCCTTGCTGAAGAGCGACGGCGGCGACCACGGTATCGGCCAGCGTGAGAGTACGCCCCTTTCTCGCCCACTCGCTTTTAAGCTTGCCTGCCATCTCGGCAACGCTGGCGGTGATTTCGTGGCAGTCGAGAGCCAGCAAAAAAGCCTTCGTTCGCGTCTCTTCCGCGGGTCGCATGCCCGCGTAGACTTCTGCCAGATTGAGAGCAGACGTGGTCAACGTGTGTCCGGCCCGCACTAACTGGGCTAGCCATTGCCGGCGCCCACGCCGCAAACGCAACGCGTCGATCAATACGGAGGTGTCTAGCAGGAGTTCCATGCGGTTGCTCACTTCCGCTTTGGTGCACTACGCTGCTTGCTTTGCGCGGGACGCCGCTCGCTCTGCTTTCGCAATTGCTGTACCCAAGCCGCGGCCCCATGAGCCAGTTCTGGATGGCCGTGCGCTGCCCACGCCGGATCTTCACTGTCCAGAAAGTGGAGCAATTTCCGTCGCTGCACCTCCTGGCGGGCAGTTTGGAGCAGGAAAGCGGTGCGGCCGCGCGGCCCAACCAGGGCATCGATTTCCTGCAACAGGTCGCCGGGGATCAGGATGTGCGCTCGTTGTGTGCCTGCCATATGTGCATATCAAGTGTGCCATACAAGAGGTAAGAGAATCAAGCCTCCCCAGTCATGTAGAGAGCGGCCGCGGCTTCATGGGGTGCTTGGTCGGCGGTAGTGTCTTAAACACTGTTATTTAAGACAAGACCAGGTTGGCGACCCCTTGAAAAAACGCGACGACGATCTGAATGACATAATTTGAGAGGCGAGTAGCCGGGGCAGAAAACGGCCCATCGATGCGGACGCGATCGGAGAACAAGAGGAAAGAAACGCCGCTTACGAGCTCTCCGCGGGCAGTGTGGTGGGAGGGTGGCGCTTCAGTTTCGCCGGAGCGCGGCCTGATTGAGCAGGCCTCGAGGCCGGTGAGTTCGGCCCGACTCGAAGGTTCAGTGCGCCGGCCTCGGGTTGCTTTAAAATCCGGCGCGATTTTTTCTCTTTCCTCCACTGCCGCAGTAAGAACCAGGACTCCAGGTATCGGTCAAATTTGGCGCCGCGTTTCCAGGGAGAGAGCGAGATCGATCCCTTCTGCTGGCGGACGGTTGCGACGGGAATGATGTACCAGATGTCGGCTGGGATGACGTAGGCGGCGATGAAATCGACCTCCTTCAGGAGGACGAGCATCCGCTTGTCGGAGGGCAACCTGCAGCCATAGGAGCCGGGGCCAACACGGTGAATGGTCGATTTGACCTGTACCCGATAGGCCAAACCATCGCGCTCGACCATTAAGTCATAGGGTGCGGAATTTCCCCAGGGTTTGGAGACGCGAAGCCGTTGTTCGACGGCCCGCGCCACAAACCGAATCTCCGCCCACTCACCGCGTTCCGCGCTGTTCCTGAAATACGTTAGCCAACGTTGCATCGATTGCCTCGACTTTCCAAAACACGAAAGGCGCGACCCTTGGGCCGCGCCTTTTGCTGGTTACTGGATTTTTTATTTCTACTTCTATTATATCACAAAGCGAATGGTAAATGGGACATGTTAGCCATAAATATTTTCCCTTTGCTTGCTAGGAGATAAGCCCGATCGTGTAAGTTCTGCCTATTGACAAGAAATTGGGGGAGCGTGGAAAAACTGGGGAACGGCCCCCCTCACCACGCCTCGAGTCCGCTTGCGCCAAAGAGACCTTTTGCACCCCTAAGGTACATCTGAGGTCCGGATATTTTTTGCGGACCCGGCGGCACTCCTGTGATCTGTGTCGATTTACGAGGGCGGGTTATAAACGGACGATGCGGTTCCATCCCAAATCTGCCCTGTTATCTCTTCTGCTCTGCGTGGTGTCTATCCCGGCGGCGCTGGCGCAGGAGATGCAGGGGCCGTCGAACGGGGCTTATCGAGTTACTCGCGAAGACTCTGGGTTGCGGCAAAAGACGATTAAATCTCGCGCGCTGAATCTGAGTGAGGGTTTGGCGATTCTGGGTGCTGCACTGGATTCGCGCCATCATGCTGGACTGCCTTACGATTGCTCCCACTTTGTCCACGGACTGTATGAGCGCGCCGGCTTTCCTTATGAGTACGCGAGTTCTTCGGACCTTTACGCTGGGGTCGACGAATTTCGGCGAGTGACAAATCCGCAACCGGGGGACTTGGCCGTCTGGCGCGGACATGCTGGGATTGTGGTGAATCCCGCGCAGCATTCCTTTTTCAGCCTGCTGCATTCGGGTCCGGGAGTCGATTCGTACGGTTCGCCCTATTGGAAACGGCGCGGACACCCGCGTTTTTTCCGTTACGTCAAAGCGGTTCCAAGCGGCGCGGGCTCCGGCTCGATCCGGGCTGCGAGCCTGAAGCCGTGATTGTCACCTAAGGTTGTCATGTCCGCGCTTTTTGTGGCCGGAAATTCGCCGCACGTGTCAGGGCTCGAGGAGAAGGTAGGGATCCTTCGACTCCGCAGGTCGGTTCGCTTCGCTCACCGATCTGCTACGCTCAGGATGACAGAAATTGCGTACTGATCTGCTCCGCTCAGGATGACAGAGATTTATTTCTTGCTGGCTTTTCCGTCCATCACGGTTGACCATTTGGTTCCATCTGGTGACATGTCGAAGGTGAAGTTGTAGGACGAGGCCGAGGTGATTTTCATGGTGAAGCGGCCTTTCATGGTCATGCCGCCCATTTTTTCTTCGTTGGTCCAGGTCCAGGTGTCGCCATCGAGAGAGCCGCGGGAGTCGTCGAATTCGCCGAAGCTGTTGAACTCGCGGTAGGTGTAGGCTTTGTCGTCGGCGGAATATCCCATCACGGACAGGCCCACGCCGTTGCCCATGGAACTTTTGTAGTCGGAGTGGCAGACGAGGTAGAAGCTGCCCTCCATCCACTCGCACTTTTCGTTCTCCGTCATGGATCCGCCGGGGCCCATCATGCCCGGCTTCATGGTGCCATCGAGAGTCCACGAACCTACGAATGTGTCCAGCTTCTTGAGTTCCGGTGCGGGCTTTGGAGGTTGCATCTGCGCCATGGCCGCTGCGGTCGCGATGATCCACGCCGCAAAAATCATTCCTGCTCGTTTCATGTTCGTATCCTCGAGGACGCTTTATCTATAAGTTCGAATTAAAGGTTCAGCCGATACGCATTCTACAGTGCCACGGCAAGCGCACGGCAAACATTACCAGTCTCCCCAGTGCGCTGCCGTGGCTTGATGGAATTTCAGCTTCCACTGGTCGCCTTGCTTCACCCACACCGAACTGAAATGCTGATAGCGCGGCGGAGGTCCCTGATCTTCTTCGGGAGCCTTACGCACGATGGCGTCATAAGTGATGAGGGCGGCGGCGTCGGAGAGGGCGAGAACTTTTATGTCATAGGGGGTGAGTTCGAGCAAGCCGGAGTCACCGAGATTATCGACGGCCTCCTGTCCTTCGAGCAGCTTGCCATCGATACCGACCAGGGAAAAATCCGCCGCCAGCGTGCGCTTGAAGAACGCGCCATCGTCTTTCTTCTTGGCCTCGATCAGGCTTTTTTCGCTGGCCATCATAGCCTGCTCAAGAGGACTTTTAGCCGCCGCGGCCGGCTGCGCTACCGCGGGGAGTACGCCTGCCAAAAACAGAACGGCGCAAAACAGGCAATGGATCTTCATATCTCTCCAATCATGAATCGCTGTAAACACCGCTATCCGGTCGCTCCCGGAAGCCCATCGATGCTGCGCTTATTTTTCTGCTCACGGTAAGCCTTCAAACCTTCCGGTCCCTTCTTACGCGCCCAGGCATGAAGTTGTTCGCGCTCGCCGTCATATTTGAAAAGAGGAACGCCGTAGCCGCAAGAGTCAGTAACGCGGTTGACTTCGACCACGATGATCGAGCGGGCGCTGTCGTGAGCTGGGAAGTTTTCCGCGAGGGCGGCGAATTCCGCTTCGTGCGGTTCGACCACGCGGCCGCGCCCATACAGCCGGAAAATGTTCGGTGGCCCTGAAAGGTGCAGAACATGAGGACAATCCTGCCATTGTCTTTCTCGCGCAGGTGAGCGATGGTCTCGACTCCACTGCCGTTGAAATCAATATAAGCGACCGTAGTTGGCCCCAGGATGCGGAATGTGTCGAGGCCTTTGGGAGACAAGTTCACGTGTCCGCCGGCATCGAGCGGAGCGGAGGCGACAAAAAACATGTGCTGCGCTTCGATGAAACGCTTGGCCTCATCGTCGATCATGGAGCGAGTTTTACCCATGGCTAGCCTCGGATTTTCTGTGGCAAATCGGCGCGCGGAACTGAAACCTGCTCGCCGGTTGCCAGATTTTTCAGCGCGAAGGCAGCGGCGTTCACTTCATTCTCGCCGACGATCAAAATGTATTTTGCTCCCGCTTTGCTCGCCGTCTCGAAGGATTTTTTCAGGCGGAAAGTTTCGTCCCCCAAATCCACGACGATATCGTGGCGGCGCAGTTCACGCGCCAGGCGGGCGGCTTCGGGGTTCATGCCCGCGCCGAGGGGAGCTATGTAGACCTCCGGTTTGCGCAGCATACTTTCGGCGGAGGCCGATTCCTGCAGCGACATTACCAGGCGATCTTCGCCGATTGCGAAACCGATGCCGGGAGCCGCGGGGCCACCGAGGGCCTCGGAAAGTCCGTCATAGCGGCCGCCGCCGAGGATCGCATTCTGTGCGCCGAGGGCTCCGTGGGTGAATTCGAAGGCAGTGCGGGTGTAGTAATCGAGTCCGCGGACGAGACGGTCGTTCAATGTAAAGGGGACGCCGACCTTGGTCAGGATTTCTTTTACGGCTTCGAAGTGGATGCGGCAAGGTTCATCGAGAAACTGGCTGATGCGGGGCAGAGTGTGAATGATGGGCTGATCGGCGGGGACTTTGCAATCGAACACGCGCAGCGGGTTCGTGACTGCGCGGCGCTGGCAATCCGCGCACATGTTTCCGACTACTGGCTCTAGAGCCTTGCGCAGGGCTTCGTTGAAGGCGGCGCGATCGTTGGGGCAGCCGACGGAATTCAGTTCGAGATTCCAGCCGGTGATTCCGAGGCGATCGAGCAGCGTAGCCAGCATCTCAAGGACTTCGGCGTCGCGCGCGGGAGACTCGCTGCCGGCGGATGCGGGGCCAATGACTTCTGAGCCGATCTGGTAGAACTGGCGGTAGCGGCCTTTCTGCGGACGCTCCCGGCGAAACTGCGGGCCGATGTAGTAGAGCTTGTTCAGTCCGCGATCCCACAGCTTGTGTTCGATGTAGGCGCGCACGACGCCAGCGGTGTTTTCGGGACGGAGGGTGAGGGAATTTCCTTTATCGCTTTCGGCGCGGCCGCGATCTTCCCAGGTGAACATTTCTTTCGAAACGATATCCGTTTCCTCGCCGACGCCGCGGGCGAAGAGTTCGGTCGACTCGAAGATCGGCGTACGTATTTCCTGGAAGTTGTAGGCGCGGAAGACGTCGCGCGCAGCGGACTCCACGAAGTTCCACAGCGCCGTTTCGGGCGGCAACAAGTCTCGCGTTCCTCGAACGGCTTTGATCATGAGGCAGTTCTCAGTTCTCGGTTCTCAGTCTTGATGCGGCGTATTGAGTGATAGGGATCCTTCGACTGCTCAGGATGACAGTTCTTGCGAAATACCTGGCACTCTTATCCCTCCCGCAGATAGTCTTCGGTGTATCCCAGATAATTTGTGCAGTAGCGCATGATCATGTCGTCTTCGCCCTTCTCGAGTTTGCGGCGGAACTTTCCGGGGGAGCCCATCCAGAGGGAGCCGGGCTCGACTACGGTGCGCTCCGGAATCAGGGTGCCGGCGGCGATGATCGATCCCGTGCCAATCTTCGCGCCATTCAAGATGACCGATCCCATGCCGATCAGGCAGCGGTCCTCGACTATGCAGCCGTGCAGCGTTACGGAATGGCCTACGGTGACGTACTCGCCGACTGTAACGCCGTAGGTATTCTTCATTCCGTGCAATACGCTGCAATCCTGAATGTTGGAATGGGCACCGATGCGGATGGCATAGACATCGCCGCGGACGACGGCGTTCATCCAGACGGATGCATGCTCGCCGAGGACCACGTCGCCGATGATTTGCGCGGACTCGTCCACGTAACAGCTCGCGGGAATGGTGGGCTTCATGCCTTTGAAGGATCGAATCATTCGGTTATCCGGGCAATTGCGGATTGTGAAACAATGCAAAGGCCAAAAAGAAATAGTACCAGCAACCGCGCGTCTGCAGCCGACCTTCCGTGCAGTCCAGTCTTTGCCTTAATGCGCGGCATCTGCGAAACTTGCACATCCTCAATAAAAACCGAAAACTGAACTGAGAACTGCTTCATGGGGCGTATTCACGTACTTTCCGAGCAGGTGGCCAACAAGATCGCCGCGGGCGAGGTGGTGGAGAGGCCTGCGTCGGTGGTGAAGGAGTTGCTGGAGAACGCGTTGGACGCGGGTGCGACGCGGATCAAGATCAGCGTGGAGGCGGGCGGGAAGAAGCTGATCCAGATTACGGATAACGGATGCGGCATGGTGCGGGACGATGCCATGCTGGCGTTCGAGCGGCATGCGACGTCGAAGATCAAAGATGCGGAAGATTTGCTGAGCGTGGCCACGCTGGGATTTCGCGGCGAGGCGCTGCCTTCGATTGCGTCGGTGTCACGGCTGCGGCTGGAGACGTGCGCGGTGGAGTCTGGGGTTCCGGCGGCCGGAACTGTGATTGAGATCAATGGCGGCAAGATGGCGCGCGTGGAAGAGGCGGGGCTGCCGGAGGGGACGTCGATCACGGTGCGGGATTTGTTTTTTAATACTCCGGCGCGGAAAAAGTTTTTGAAGGCGGAGTCGACTGAGCTGTCACATATTGCTTCGTTGGTGACGCATTACGCGCTGGCGCATCCGGAGAAGCATTTTGAATTGCATTCGGCGACGAATGCGATGCTGGTGGCGCCTCCGGTGGCGGGATATAGCGAGCGCGTGTATCAAGTGTTCGGGAAGGAAACGCTGGACCAGTTGATTGCGGTGGCGGCGGTGCAGCCGCTGGAGCATGTGGGACTGCCGCAGCCTCCGCCGTGGCGGAGAGAGGAAGAATCGGACGAGGACGACGAAGGCGGGCGGGGCGCCCGCCCCACACAAGCAGGCCAGATGCGGCTGCATGGGTTTGTTTCGAAGCCGGAGATCCAAAAGCTGAATCGCAACTCGATTTATGTATTCGTGAATGGACGGCTGATTCGCGACCGGCTGGTACAGCATGGGCTGACGGAGGCTTATCGAAATATTATTCCGCCGACGGTGTATCCGGTGGTGCTGCTGTTTTTGGAGTTGCCGGCGGGCGAGGTGGATGTGAATGTGCATCCCTCGAAGACCGAGGTGCGCTTTCGGCAATCGACCGTGCTGCACGATTTTGTGCGGGATACGGTGCGGGCGGCATTGATGAAGGCGCGTCCGGCGCCGCAGTTTACGACGGAGATTCATGCGCACGCGACGGCGAGTTCAGGACTGACACCGGGTGCTCGGGAGTGGGAGCCGCCCTCGGACATGGTTGCCGAGCCGGCGGCGCGAGCGTTTTACGAACCGGCGGGTGGCGCGGGGTTTGCTTTGCAGGCGCCAGTGGCACCTCCGGTTTCGGCGCGGTTTCAATTCGAGGGCGGGATTGCGGTGGAGGCGAATGCGGCGATTCCGGTGGCGCGCGGACTGGAAAGAAGGGAAGCCGAGGAAGTTCCGGACAACGGATGTGCTCCGGCGCTGGAGGTAAGAGAGGAAGAGCCAACGCTGGAGGCGCTTTCGACGCTGCGTCCGCTGGGACAGATTCGCAATTCGTTTATCCTGGCGGTGAATGAAGATGGATTGTGGATCGTCGACCAGCACGTGGCTCACGAGCGCGTGCTGTTTGAACGTGTGCTGAAGCAGCGTGCGGTGCAGAAAGTGGAGAGCCAGCGGCTGCTGATGCCGATTGTGCTGGAGCTGTCTCCGGCGCAACAGGCGGTGTTTGCCGAGATTGCCGACGAACTGCAGCATAACGGGTTCGAGGCGGAACCGTTTGGCGCGCGCAGTGTGGCGGTGAAAGTTGCGCCGGCGGGAGTGGATGCGGCGGCTGTCGAGAAGATGTTGCATGAATTGCTGGATCAGATTTCGCGGGAAGAGCAGTCCTTGAATCTGGAAAAGATTCGGGGGCGGATTGCGGCGTCGATTGCGTGCCATGCGGCGATCAAGGTCAACATGCCGCTGGAGCAGAATAAAATGGAGTGGCTGCTGGCGGAACTGGCGAAGACGGATCATCCCATGTCGTGCCCGCACGGCAGGCCGGTGGTCCTGCGGTATTCTGTTAAGGATATTCAGAAGGCGTTTAAGAGAATCTAGCTCTCAGCTGTCAGCTCTCAGCTTTCAGCAAGAGCGGCGCAGCCGAATCGTTTGCTGAGAGCCGATAGCTGAAAGCTGACAGCTGCCTATGACCGAACAGGATTTACAGCAACTGCGGCGCGAGAAGTGGCGGCTGGATGGGAAGGCCATCCGGACCATCGAACAGGCGCGTGCGTTTGTCGAGGGCGTGGGATTTTGCCTGATGTATCCGGTGCGGCCGGCGATGCCCGTGCCCACGTTCATCGGAGCGTTCGTAGGGTCCGACAATCGGCTGCCGACGTGGCAGCACGCTTATTCCGATCCGCGGGCGGCAGAGGCTACGGAGCTTATGGTTCGACTGCTGCGGGAGCGGGCGGCCTATGAAGCGAATTTGTTCGAGGAGAACAATGCGTTCCTCGTGGCGGCTTCGGTGTTTCCCTATTTTTATGCGCTGGTGGGCGAGCGCAATCCCAAGCTGGCGCCGAAGCAGGGGCCGCGTTCTCCTTATTCGCCGCTGGCCTGCGATGCGTTTGAATTGATCCGGCGCGACGGTCCGATCTCAAAGCCGAAGCTGCAGGAAGCGCTGGGCGGCAGCGTCTCGTTGCCGGCGCTCGATAAGGCGCTGGGCGAGTTGCTCGCGAAGCTGCGCATCACGCGCGTGGATTACAAGGCCAACGAAGGTTCTTACTGGGACGTGCTTTATCGCTGGTCGCCGGACGCGGTGCGCGAGGGCGTGGGATTGTCGGTACAGCAGGCGCTTTCGGCGCTGCTCTCGAAATATCTGGATTGCGTGGTCGCTGCCGAGCAGACGGAGTTGGAATCCTTCTTCGGAAAATTTGTGGCGCGCTCGCGGGTGAAGGAAGCGGTGAATGCGCTGCTGGCGGCGCGCGAGCTGAGTTTTGTGCATGTGAGCGGAAGATCGATGCTGCAAATTACGCCGGAGAAGGAAGCGGTGGTTCCTTTTGTGGCTGCGGCTCGCCCGCCGAAGGCGAGAGTGGACGAAAATCCTCGTCCGCGCAAGAGCTACCCGCGGCCTGGGTCGAGGACAGGCTCCTCAGGACCGGGGCGGCCTTCGCTCACGTCGCAACATTCCGGCAAACCTAAGAAATAATGTTCATCTAGAGATCCGGGTTCACGATCGCGGCGCTGCCCAGGTTATTTCGAGTAAGTTCTCAGAAGCGCCTGATTAACATTCGAGCGGCCGAGTTGCGTGTTTGGGTGTCCGCCGATTTGAGTTGGTCACGGCAAGAGACGCAGGATTGCCCCGGATCCAGCGCCTAAAGGCTGACTCTCTCACTCGATGCTGACGGTATGCCTGAAGGCATACCCTGATACGAATCCCTCTCTCAATTACAACGACTTCCTCCGACGACGACAAGTGCCGGAATTCCAGCGGATTGCTGACCAAGGCGGAAAACCTGGGAGTTCGACGTGTACAATCTAGTCGCGAAATGACCGACCACTCTGACCACGACCACAAATTGATCATCGCTATTGACGGGCCGGCGGGCGCGGGCAAGAGCACAATCGCCTCGCGGCTGGCGCGGAAGCTGGGCTATGTGAACCTGGAGAGCGGCGCGATGTACCGGGCGCTGGCGCTGAAGGCCATCGACGAGGATGCGTCGTTCGACGACGAAGCGACGCTGGTGAAGCTGGCGGAGGAGTCGCGCATTCAGCTCGTGCCCACGCGGGACGGAAACCGGACGCTGCTGAACGGGCGCGACGTTTCGGCGCGGATTCGCGAGCGCGATGTGACGGAGGCGGCGTCGCGGGTGTCGGTGCATCCGGCGGTGCGGGGGTGGATGGTGGCGCATCAGCGGGAGATGGGTGTGGGCGGCGGCGTGGTGATGGAAGGCCGGGACATTGGAACGAAAGTTTTTCCCGACGCTGACCTGAAAATTTTTCTCGACGCCGATCCGGTGGTGCGGGAGCAGCGGCGGATGGAGCAGCAGAAGATCAAAGGCGAGGTAGCCGCGAACGTCGCTGCGGATTTGCGGGAACGCGACCGGCGGGATCGGACGCGGGCAGCGTCTCCGCTGATGGCGGCGGAGGATGCGGTGGTGATTGATTCGACGAAGCTGAGTGAAGAGGAAGTTCTGGCAAAGGTAGAGGAGCTGGCCAGGAAGAAATTGGGAGATTGAAACCGGTCGCTCCTTCGGCTGACGCGATCAGGGTCTTTTGCTACAAGCAGAAACCAAGGTCCCTCGCCTCGCTCGGGATGACGGTAGAAACTATAACTGATAGAAACATCAGCAAGCCAGACGCGCCCTAGTACTAGTTGTCCGTGGGTTCCACTTTCGCTTTCGGTGCGGGCAGGGTCTTGGCAGGCTTGGCCGGTATTGCTGGGGGCGCGGGTGGCGCCAGAGCAGCCGTGGCAGATGCTTTGCGAATCTCGATGCCGTCGTGCTGATTGTTGATGACGATATGGGAAGCACCGTTGCCCACGCTGCCGCTGGCAGTGGCCTCGTGGTCTCCGTTCTCGATTTTCAACTCCGGGAAGTCGGACTGGATTTCGCCATCGCGAGTGCGCGCGTCCACCCGGAAACCAGCTTTGTCGGGCAGGCTTAATTGCACATCGCCGTTGCGGCTGTCGATCTGCACGTTGCCCAGGGAGCGCAGGGACACTTCTATTCCGCCATTGTCATTCTGCAGGCGGACATCGCCGGAGACGTCGAGCAGGCGGATTTGCTTGGAGCGCGTGGTTAAGTGGAGGGGACCCGTGATCTTGTCGGCGTGCAGGTCATCGGAATCGAGATCGAGCTCGCCATCGATGCGGGAGAACTCCAGGTCGGTGCGGGAAGATTTGAAAGCAACATTCTTGCTGATGCGGGCGAGTTTGACGCTCTCCTGAAATTCGCCGTTGAGTTGAGCTGAGCCTTTCACGTCCGTCACCGAGACTTCGTTCAAGCGGCCGTCGATGTGGACGTCGCCGGTGATCTGCTCGACCTTGGCGGAGCTTTTTTCAAGGGTCAGTTTTACGTTGCCATTGACGTCCTCCACGGAAACATCGCCGTGCTGGCTGGCGATCCTCACCTCTCCGTCGCGTCCGGTGACGGAGACGTCGCCTCTACGCCCGGTGATGTGGAGTTCCATTTTTCGTGGGACCGAGATATCCAGATCGCTTTGGACGGAGTGGTCGCCAGCGGCCTGGGTCTTGGCGTCGAGCGTTAACATCCCGCCGGCCGTTGTAATCGTCGGCTTAGTTTCTGCGTTGTATTTGTCGGCATCGCTCTGACTTTCGGCGCCGACACGTTTGCGCACTACGACGGTGATTTTGTTGTCGTTGGCGGGGCTGACGCGGACCGCGCCGTGATCGTTATTGACGCGCAAGCTGGTGGCGGAGGGGGGTATGTCCTGTTCGAGGTGGTCGTCGAAGTTATAGGTCTGGCCAAAGATGTTATCCAGGTCGCCGTCGTCGATGTGCATGTTGTCGCGGATTTCGCCCCAGTTGAAGCGTGAGGCCTGGGTGGCGATGAGTCCGCAGACGACGATCGCAATGACGAGAAATACTCCTCCGGCACCGATGCCGCGAGGCGGAAGGCCATCGCGTTGGGCTTGCTGATGCTCGATCAGTTTGATGACTCCCCACAGGATCAGCAGCAACGGCCAGTAGTGGGCGAACCAGGTACCCAGGCGCACCCAGGAGAGCAGGTGCAGGTTGCCCAGCAGGAAGACGATTCCGAGAACGATCAATACGAACGGTCCGGCGAAAGAACGGCGGTGGCGTCGCGGTGGAAGCGGAGCTGGAACCAGTGGTGGAACGGGATAAGACACGGGGCTAGACATTGCGCACCTCCCCGGAAGAAGACGCAGGTTCAGTATTGGCTGGCGGTGGAGTTGGAGGCGCCGCGACCGCAGGAGGCGCCGGCGGCAGCGGGCCGATGTGTCCGGCGGAGGAAGCATTACTCTGCAGCAGCTTGACCACGCCAACGACCAGCAGGATGGCAGGCCAAGTGCGGTCGAAGCTGGCGACATTCAGGCTCTGGAGCAGGAACAACATGCCGACAGTTACCAACATGGCCGGCCCCATGATTTTGCGCATGCGGCAGCGATCGCAGGGGCAGCCTAGCCCCAAGGCTTTGCGCACGCGGCAGCGTTCACAACTGCAGTCCACCGGGTGAGCACTGGTCATGCCGTGAGCCCCGATGATTCCCCACTGCTTGGCGAACATCCAACCTCCGAGAAAAATGAGGATGAGCGGCCAGAAACGGTCGAGGCCGAACTCGAAGATGTTCATGGTGTGCAGCAGGAAGAGCACGCCGAGTCCAATTAACACGATCGCGACGAAGGGAACATTCTTGGACTCGCCTTTCTCTCCCATGCTGAAAGCTTGTGCCAAGCCGAAAGGATCGGGCGCGGGCTGGCCTTCCTGAAGAGCACGAGCGGTGTGCACGGCATCGATGATCTGGTAGACGATGAAGAACGCAATGCCGAAGCCAAACAGCGCATCCCAATTCCCGGCATGGTCGGAGGCGAAGATGAGCAATCCAAAAATGAGCAGGTGTGCGAGTCCCTTGGCGTATTGGGAGCAGTAAACGGCGCCGACGCCGAAGGGAAAGAATCCGGCCAGGATGCCGGCGACGGCAGGATTCGGACCGGAACCGGTATGCCGCGTGGCGGGTGTTCCCACCGGCGGATACACAGCTTGCGGAGGCACGAACCCGGCGGCCGGGGCAGTGCCCTCTAAACGGGCTGCGAGACAAGGCTCGCAGTATACGACTCCGCGGACGTCGCGGGTGCAGGTGGCGCAGAGCGGCTTGCCGCAAGTGCGGCAAAACGCGACTGCGGCAATGTCATTGTGCGTGGCGCAGTTCATACCAACCTCCTGTACGTGGTCACCGACACTACAGGCAGATCGTTTACAGATGGACCCAGTGGAGCACCAGCGAGAATGAGATGGTTCCCGGTCTGGCTGTAATTGCGCTCCTGCTTCTGCTCGGGCTGTTGTGTTGTGTCGTTCTTGTGGTCTTTCTTTTCCTTTGCCGGTGCGGGTTCGGCGGGGGTCACGTTGCGCTTGAATTCACGCACTCGCGATTCCACTTCGTAGACGAGCCGGATATTTTCGTAGTAGCGCACTACGCGGGCTTGCGCGTTGTAATACGTGTGCCGTAGGGCGGCGGGACGCAAACTCACCTGGCGCAGATCGGCGGGTTTAACGCCGAGTACGCTCAACGCCACCGACAGCGAGAAGAACGCCATGCCGAATGACATGGCGAACCGCGGCTGCCGGACCGTTGCCCAAATGGGTTGCATGGCCTCCGAGGCCCACGCCTGCGCCTTCTCCAGCCATGTAATGCGAGGCTGTGGCGCAGCTACGTTCACCCGCAGGCGTTGGGTGTCAACGCCCGTTGTGGATGCCAGGATATTCGTAACCAGACTGACTGGAGGCTCCACCTCCGTGAGATCCTTCAGCCAGTTGCGGCCCGCCTCGACTTCTGCGAGCAGCGGCCCGCAGGCGGAACAAGTCCGCGCGTGAGCCTGGAAGCGGTCGAGCTGAAGGCTGGTCAGAACGCCATCGAGCGCGTCCGTGAGCAGGCCATCGAACTCGTGACACTGCATTCCGTTACTGGTCTGGTCGTTACTCGTGTGATCTGGCATCACATCACCTGCCTATAGGTACGTTGTAATAGCCGGGCAAGTTCCGCCCGCCCACGATTTATTCGACTTTTCACAGTTCCCTCCGGCACCTTCAAAACGGTAGCGATTTCGCGGTAGTCAAAATCTTGTAAGTCCCTTAGAATCACTGCCTCACGCAGCTCTGGCGACAGCTTGGCCAAGGCCGCGTGAACGGTTTCGCCAACCTCCCGGCTGCGTACGTGCTGGTCGGGAGGGGCGGATTGGTCCTGAATTTGCTCACTGAGCGGCTGGGCATCTTCGTGCGACGAGGACGCGGCGTCGAGCGAGTCGGTGATGCGGTCCTGCTTGGTCTTGCGGAAATGATCCACTAGCAAGTTGCGGGTGATGGTGGTCACCCAGGTGACGAACGCGCCCTTGGTATGGTCGTAGCTTGCCAGGGTGCGGTACATCTTGATGAAAACTTCCTGGGCCAGGTCTTCGGCGTCGTCGGATGAGCCGGCGAAGCGGTAGCAGATGTTATAGATACGGCGGTTGTAGGTCTGAACGATCTCCTCCCAGGCAGCCGCGTCGCCGGCAACACAGCGGCGGACCAGCATCGCAACTACCTGGACGTCTTCCAAACGAAGCTCCCCCGGAAAAGCTTGACCTCACAAGACAGTACGCGGATGTGCTCCCGTAAGTTCGCGGGACAAAAGGCGCAGCCGCAAGTTATTCGAAACAGGGCATTGTAGCAGCGGCAGGAAATTGGCGATTCCAGCGCGGCATACCGTTTCGCTTGTCGCTACGGAATTCTCACCACTAAATTATTTCCCCGGCGTCAGGGGCGGAGCCGGATAATCAGGAAGCTTGTCCTTGTTGGTGGTCACGCGCTTGATTTCAAGTTCGTCGAAGAGGATGGAGGGGCTCACAATGCTGTGCGGGATGTTCTGGGCGTGACTGTCCAGGTAGAGGTCATTGCCCGCGGCAACCAGATCGTTGCGCAAGGCGCGGGTGTCGAGATCGCCGAAGCTGCCGCCGCGCACCAGTTCTTCGTGTCCGTCCTTGACATAAACTTTGTATAGCAGGCGCGGTGCGCGCTGTGGGCCGAAGGTCTCGACGTAGTAGCCGTAGGGAAGATCGCGCTGCTGACAAAGTTCGATGAACTTCTTCTTCAATTCCGCAGGCGTGACCGACTCCGAAGCGGTTACGATCAGGTTGCCCAGACTGGGACCGGGCAAATTGCTGGGCACGCGGGCGCGGCCGTGGCCGTTGGACACGGGAAAGTCGCGAATGGGATCGCGGCCCACCAGATAGTTGACGAGCTTGCCGTTCTCAATGACTGGGACGCGTTGCGCCTTTACGCCCTCGTCGTCAATAGTGTAGCTGCCCAGCAGAGACTGACCCTGGAATGAAGCGAGAGTCGGGTCGTCGACGACCGACAGAAAGTCGGGCAGGACGCGGGTCTTATAGCTTGCGGCGAATTCTCCGGTGGTGCGGCCCGTTTTGCCTAGTTCAGGTTTGCGGCCAAGCACGTGCTCTCCGACCAGATCGGCGAAGACAGTGGAAGCGGCGTCGGAGGAAAACAGGACCGGGCCACGGTACTCTTCGTCGGCAAGAGGGGCGTCGCGCAACAGCTTCAGCGTGCCGAGCAGTTGGGCGGCTTGAGCGTGGAATTCCTGCGCGGAAGGCAACTCTTTCATGCTTGCCGCAGTGAAGCTGTGGGAGCGCTCCAGTTTCAAGCCGTCCGGGGCTTGCGTGCTCTCGGCGATGCTCATCTCATAAAGGTTGTAGCCGCTGCGGACAATCGTTCCTTCGGAATTCAGGAAGTAGCGGTTGACCGCCTGGAATTTCAGCGTCGTATCCGCAGTCTGCAGCAGAGGGTCGTCCTTGTAAACCGAGGAGCCGTCCTGGAGCATAGCGAGCCATGGCTGCGGATCGAAATCGAGTTTCACCAACGAGCCGACGGATTGCACGGGTTCGGCGTGAGCAAAGTCATCGACTGGCGGGTCGGGAGCGGTGTACTGCTTGAGCTGTGCCTGCTTGGCGGTAAGTTCCTGGGCGGCGACTTTGTAGGCCCGGTCGGTGGCTTCCCAAATCTGGTGGCGCAGGGCAATCAGGTCGCCGTCGAGGGGCACTACGCCGACCGCGCCTTCGCCCTGGCCGCCGCGGTAGCTATCCTGCTTGTAATCTCCGATGCGGACCGTGACGCGCAGAAAACGGAAGCGGCTCCGCACATGGCTGCGCAGCGAACCATAGGCGGCCTCGGCATCGTATTCATCCACATCGAAGACGCGATACGCGATGTAGTAAGGTGCGGCCACTTGATCCAACTTGAGCGACGCCTTGGAGCGCTCAAGTTCTACGCTCATCGCCTGCAGCACCGGGTCGCCAGAACCTGCCGTGTCTTTCTGCTGAGCGCGGGTGAAGGGCACGTACACGGCAAGCAACAAAAGAAGAGCAGTTGAATAGCGCTGCAAGTTGGGCCTGATCCGGGGCATCATAGCTGCCCTCCAGACTTCGCGGGCTGAGGGGATTCTGATGTCTCAAAACCAGGTGGAGGAAGAATCGGAGGCCGGTTCAGGGAATGCGCCCGCTTCTGCACTTCGATGTCCGAAAAAAGCATGGCTGGAGCCGCGGCCGACACCGGCACGGAACCCGATTCCGCTCCGCAGATTCCGTTGAAGGCGGCAGTCTTGTCGCCGGTGAGCAGAATGTGTTCCATGGCGGCGAGCGGAGTGCCCACGATGTCGACGCCGCGCACCAGTTCGTCGGGACGGTCGTCCGGATAAACACGCCACACCAGCACCGGCAAGACCTGGAACGCCTGCGGCATGCTGCGCTGTGTCAGGGTGAAGCCGCCTTGAATGTCCTCAAAATAGAGACCGTAGGGTTTCCCCTGTTTCTTGACCTCGTCTTTGAGCTTCTGGCGCAACTCGGAATCCTTAACCGTCTTCGAAGACGAAACGATGAGGTTGCCTTGGCGTCCCGTGGCCATGAGGCCGGGCTGAGCGCGGCCGTGTCCGTTGGATTTGCCAAAATCCTTGATCGGCATGCGCGACATCAAGAAATTCTTGAGGATGCCATTCTGGATGACATCGACGCGCGCAGCCGGCATGCCCTCGTTATCGTATTCATAGAAACCGCTGAGCGGAAACCCGTCGAGTGTCCGGCGAGTTGGATCGTCGGAGACGCTGAGGAAGTCCGGCAGCACTGGCTGGTTCACCTTCTTGGTGAAGGTCTGTCCTTCTTTTTCACCGCGCTGGCGGTGACCCTCCAGGCGATGACCCAGAACCTCGTGGAAGAAGACGGCGGTGGCGCGGCCGGAGAGCAGCGCCGGGCCGTCGAAGGGTTCGGCGAGAGGAGCGTCGCGGAGCGCTTTAAGGTCGGTAGCCATCTTCTCGACGCGAGCTGCGACCTCGGACTCGGGCGGCGACTGCTCAAGCGTTCCGGCCTGGAAGGTCTCGACCCGCATCAGTTCCATGCCGTCGTCGGCGCGGGTTTCGGCGTCGATGCTTATCCTGACCATGGCACCTGGGGTCACGACGTGCGTGCCCTCGCTGGAGACGTAATGAGAGCGCGTGCGTTCGACCGTCGCCATCACCATCGAGCTATAGACGTAGGGATACTTGCGGAAATAGGAGGAGAACTGGCGGACCAGTTTTTCCAACGCCTGCTGTTCGGGCAACACGGCGGAGTCTCCGTAGTCCGCATGAGTTTGCGGCGATTCCTGCGAGAAGTCCGGGGAAGTGTCCTCTTCCTGCGCGTGAACTTGGGTACTGGTCTTCACATTCGCATACGCGCGGGAGGCTTTGCGATATTCCTCTGAAGTGAGCCGCCAGAGCACACGCGTAATGGCGTTGCGGTCGTCTTCCAGCGGCAGCGCTCCGGAACTGAGGGCGGAAGCGCGGTTCTCCTCGTGGGCATTGTCGAGGGCTGGCGTTCCAATGCGAATGATCACGTCGGCAGACCGGCGGCGCGCAGAAGTTGACATGAGCAAGCTTCCCTGGCTGCCAATCGCGAACGCCGCGCTCTGGTCCTGGATCGAGTAACTGATGAAGTAAGGCGCGGGATCGAGCTTGCCGAGACTGTCGTGAGCCCGCTGCAATTCCTGCTGCATGGTGGCGAGCAGGACGTCATCCTTTTTCGCAGCCGGGGATGTCGAACTGCGGCCGGCAGGTGCGACGCAGATCGCAAGCGCCAGGCTGAGTACACTCTTGCGGAATAAATTCTTCATCACAGAAACGCGAACCTTCTGCTCACAGTGAGAGGGAGGTAAGCTTAACAGACCTTACGGGTTGAGAGGAAACTGCGTCGCGGTTGCGCCTGCCTGCGAAAGCAGGGAGCGGCTACTCGCTGGTGAAGTAGTCCACCGTCACCGGATTCTCGAAGAGCGAATAATCCCGCGTGACGACGGTGATGCCGCTGTCGGTGACGAAGTAGCGGGAGCGGTCGGCTTCGGTGTCGTAGCCGATGGTGGTGCCTTCGGGAAGATGGACGTTGCGGTCGATGATGCAGCGGCGGATACGGCAATGGCGCCCTACGGCGACGTGCGAAAACAAGATGGAGGCGTCGACTTCGGAATAAGAATTGACGCGCACGTCGGGTGAGAGGATGGAGTTCTTGACAATGCCGCCGGAGACGATGCAGCCGTTCGAGACGATGGAATCGAGAGCGGTGCCCATGCGATCTTTTTCCGCGAAGACAAACTTGGCGGGCGGATACTGGCGCTGGTGGGTGCGGATGGGCCAGTCCTGATCGTACAGGTTGAAAATCGGCGAGACCGAAACGATGTCCATGTTGGCTTCGTAGTAGGCTTCGAGCGTGCCCACATCGCGCCAGTAGCGAGCTTCTTTTTTATTTTCGTCGATGAAGTCGTAGGCGAAGACGCGGTAGTCGTCGACCATCTTGGGCAGGATGTCTTTGCCGAAGTCGTGGCTGGAATTGGGGTCTTCTGAATCTTTCAGGAGGACGGGGATGAGGACGTCGGCGTTGAAGAGATAGACGCCCATGGAGCCGGCGACTTTCTGCGGGTTCCAGGGGGAACGCAGTTCGGTTTTGGCGGGCTTTTCTTCGAAGCCATTGATGCGGCCATCTTTATCAACATCGACCACACCGAAGCGAGAGGTTTCTTCCAGATCGACTTGGATTGTAGCAAGGGTGATGTCGGCAGAAGCATCTACATGCTGCTTCATCATCTTGCCGTAGTCCATCTTGTAGATGTGATCGCCGGAAAGGATGAGGACATACTTGGGCTGCTCGGAGCCGATGGAATAAATGTTCTGGTAGACGGCATCGGCGGTGCCCTGATACCACTGGTCGCTGACGCGCTTCATGGGGGGAAGGACTTCGACGAACTCTCCCACCTCGCGGCCGAGGATGTTCCAGCCTTCGCGGATATGGCGGTTCAGCGAGAGCGCTTTGTATTGCGTGAGAATGTAGACGCGGCGCAGGTCAGAGTTGAGGCAGTTGGAGAGCGTGATGTCGATGATGCGGTACATTCCGCCGAAGGTGACGGCGGGCTTGGCGCGATCGCGAGTTAGAGGATAAAGGCGCTCTCCGGCGCCGCCTGCGAGAAGGACTCCGAGTGTGTCTTTCATCGGACTGCCTCTGACTTCCTTTGCGAATTCCGAAGAGAAAGAGTCAGGCTGCTATTGGCTCCAGAAAACAGTAGATGGTAGCACAGGGCGGAGAGTTGCCGCGCGTTCGCTGGCGAGCTGAGGTTTGGAAGCCGATTAAGTCTTGCGAGGGAAAAGGCGTTTGGAAGCTCCGGCGGAGCTTCGCTCCTGCCGGGACAGCCGAGAGCCTGCCCTGAGTGCATCATGGGCCTTTGGTCCACCAAAGGGGCATGAAACTCCGCGGCTTCGTATCCTATTGATAATAATGGATGCGCAAGCGGAGTTTCGACAGAGCGGAGTCGAAGGGCGGGTGTCGCTATGTGATTATTTTTCTTCCTCGATTTTGATGCGGAGGGATTTGAGGAATTTGAGATCCTGGTCGTTGATTTTGAATTCGGGATTGGTGGAGAGAGTGGTGACCAGGGAAGTCTTATCGGAGGTTTTCTCGCCCTGCTTGCTGACGCCGATAGTGGCCTCAAGGACGAGAAAAATGTCGTAGCCGCCCTCTTTGATGCGAGAGACGACTTCGGCGATCTGTTCTGAATCGGAGAGAGATTCGTTGATGGCTTCGCCGAGTTCCTTCATCAAGTCTTTGAGTTGTTGGTCCACGTAGTCCCCCGATCGCCGTCCGTGCAAACGTGCCATTCCACCATTTAGATGCCTGGAGCCGCGGAACGGTTTCGATGGCGGCGACAGGTTTGCGTCATTGTAGCGCTAGAGACTGTTAAAATCGAGCTGTGGGTAAGGTTTCTACAGCACGGAAGTTAGGGGTGGTGGCGCGGGTGGCAACGCAACAGGCCAAGCGCAGCCGGACGGTGCGGGCGGCCACGCATGCCGCGGCTACCACGGCGAAGGCATTCGGACGGGTGCTGCACCAGTTGTGGCTGGAGATTACGGGGGTGGTTTTCCTGATCATGGCCTTGAGTTTCGCGGGTGCCACGGTAAAAGAGTATGGGAAATATCATGCGGGGCAGGCGGGGTTCGGGCGCGTGGCGGTTGCAATTTGCTTCACAGTGACGTTCGCGTGGTTCGGAGTGAGTTCGTTCTGGAGAGTGCGGAAGAAAGGGTGAATTTCCGGCTGCCGACAATCTCGTTCCTAGCCGTGAGGTAATGTCCAGGTTATGCTGGAAAAAGATCGTGAGACCGTCGCCACTGGCGCCACGGTCCGGCCGTGGACGGGCCGCTCCGCAGTGCTTCTACTGTGTGTCTTGATGGTCTGCACGGTGATCATCGTGCGGGGAATCAAGACCGGAGAATTCAGCTATAACGTGGATGAAGCGCAGCACGCGGTGACGGGACTCTACGCCGCCGGTTTGCTGCACGACCATCCCGCCCACCCGGTGGATTACACCTACAAGTTTTATGCGCAGTACCCAGCGGTGAGCGTGATCCACTGGCCGCCGCTGTTCTATGGGTTTGAAGGACTGTCGTTTCTTTTGCTGGGACCGGGCGTGGTTGCGGCGCGGCTCACCATCCTTGCTTTTGCGCTGCTTGGTCTGTCGGCCTGGTTCGAGATGGTCAGGGAACTGCAGGACGAGTGGACCGCGGCGCTCGCCACGGCATTGCTGGCTTTACTGCCCGCGCTTTTGCTGTTCGAAAAGACGGTGATGTTGGAGATCCCGTGTTTGAGCCTTTGCCTGGCGGCTTCATTGTGCTGGACGAAGTATCTTCTTCACGAAAAGAATGCGCCCTTAATCTGGTTTGTGGGCTTCGCCAGTGCGGCTTTGCTGACCAAACAGAATAGCGTCTATTTGGCTCTGTTTTGTCTGGGCTCGGCGATAGCAATGGGGCGCTCGGGCTTGCTTTTTAAGCCAGCGGCTTTGTGGAGCGGCTTGAGCGTTGCACTGATTGCAGGTCCCTACTATTTTCTCGTCTACCGCGCTCACTGGAAGATTACGGTGATGGGCCTGGCGGACAAGGGCAGCTCCGGCACATCAAGTTGGTTGTTCTATTGGGGGGCTCTGCCGGGACAGCTCGGATGGATGCTGCTGGCGCTCTCGCTGCTGGGACTTGCCACCAGCCCGCGATGGGACCGAAGGAAGATCACGCTCGTGATGTTGTCCTGGATTGGGGCTTGCTGTGTGACGTTTAGCCTGATTGGCCTCAAGGAAGCGCGCTACGCGCTGTACTGGTTGCCGCCGTTTACCTATTTCGCGGCCGGGATGTTGACGCGTTTGTTTACCCGGCAGCCGTTGAGAGCGATCGCCAGTGTGGCGGCGGTTGTGCTCGTGGCAAGTTCTGTGGGCGTTGCCTGGTCTTATCATCGGCCTTATGTCTCCGGCTATTCCGCGGCGGCAAAGGCGGTGACGCAGGCCGCGCCTGGCGGCATTGTGCTTTACGACGGCGAACTGCCGGGCAACTTTATTTTTTTTGTGAGCGTGAACGATCCGCATCGGCATTTTCTGGTGCTGCGCAAGGCGCTCTACGCTTACCGGATTGACAAGAGCTGGGGCTCGGAGGAGCTGGTTCATGGGCGCGAGGATATTGAAGATCTGCTGCGCCGCGACGGGGTTCGCTTCGTGGTTGTATCCGATCGCATGAATTTGACCTTCGAGGTGCAACGCACTCTGCGCGAGATGCTGCAGTCAGAGCAATTCAAGTTGCGGGGCAGCTTTCCGATTTTCTCCACCGAGCAGCCGCAAGGGTCCAATCTTCTTCTGTATGAAAACAAGCTGTGGGCGCCACCGGCAGACAAGTTTCTCAGGATTCGTATGCTGACGCTGGACCACGATCTGGTTGTGCCGTTCAGTCAATTCGAACTGGTTGGCGATGCGGAGCACCCGCCGCAGGGAGCAGGTGCGAAGTGACCACGGTCACAGACCCGATGGCGCGGAGGGGATTTATTAGCGGGGGAAAGACGCACGGAAAAAGCGGGGTAAAAAAATCATGAGCGGCTCAGATCTGAAGGTCCATGCGAAAGGAGCAGGGACTGCGGTTCCGGTGGATCCGGAGACTTCATCGCATATTCCAGTAAAGCCTCTGTACACCCCGGCGGACCTGAAGGGGTCGGACTATGAGAGCGAGGTTGGGTATCCCGGGGAGTATCCATTCACGCGCGGAGTGCAGGCGACGATGTACCGCGGGCGGTTGTGGACCATGCGGCAGTATGCGGGCATGGGCGACGCCGAGGAGTCGAACAAGCGCTACAAATATTTGCTGGCGAACGGGACCACGGGACTTTCGGTGGCGTTCGATTTGCCGACGCAGATCGGGATGGACTCGGATTATGCCCTGGCGGCGGGGGAAGTGGGCAAGGTGGGGGTGGCGATCGATTCGATCGAGGACATGGAGCGGCTTTTCGCGGGCATCGAGCTGACGAAGATTTCGACCTCGATGACCATCAATGCAACGGCGTCGGTCCTGCTGGGGTTGTATGTGGCGGTGGCGCGGCGGCAGGGTGCGGATATCCGGAAGCTCTCAGGCACGGTGCAGAATGATGTGCTCAAGGAATACATCGCTCGCGGAACGTATATTTATCCGCCGCGGCAGGCACTGCGCGTGATTACCGACATGTTTGCCTGGACGAAGGAACACGTACCGGAGTGGAATACGATCTCGATTTCCGGCTATCACATGAGGGAGGCGGGATCGACGGCAGTGCAGGAGGTGGCGTTTACGCTGGGCAACGGCATGGCGTATGTGGAAGCCGCGATCAAGGCCGGGATGGATGTGGATAAGTTTGCGCCACGGCTTTCATTCTTCTTCAACGCGCACAGCAATTTTCTGGAAGAGGTTGCGAAGTTCCGCGCGGCGCGAAGGATGTGGGCGCGAATTATGCGGGAACATTTCAAGGCGAAAAATCCGAAGTCGTGGATGCTGCGCTTTCATACGCAGACGGCGGGGTCGACGCTGACGGCGCAGCAGCCGGAAAACAATATTGTGCGGACGGCGATTCAAGGGCTGGCGGCGGTGCTGGGCGGGACGCAGTCGCTGCACACGAATTCTTATGACGAGGCGCTGGCGCTGCCGACCGAGCAGGCGGCGCGCATTGCGCTGCGCACGCAGCAGGTGATTGCTTATGAGTCAGGCGCAGCCCAAACCATCGATCCGCTGGCGGGATCGTATTACATCGAGTCGCTGACCAATGAGATTGAAAAGCGGGCGGCGGAGTACCTGGGCAAGATTGAAGTGATGGGCGGAATGCTGCGGGCGATCGAGCGCGGGTTTGTGCAGCAGGAAATTCAAAACGCGGCGTACGAATCGCAGCTGGCCGTGGATCGTGGAGATGCGATTGTTGTGGGCGTAAACCGGTTTGAAGTGGGAGAGGAGAAACCGATTCCGACCCAGAAGATTGATCCGGCGCTGGAGTCGAAGCAGATCGAGCGAGTGCGGGCGCTGCGGGCGCGGCGAGATGCCGGGCCATGGAAGTCGGCAGTGCAGGCGGTCGAGGATGCGGCGCGATCGGGAGAGAATGTGATGCCGCGCATTCTCGCGGCGGTTGAGGCCTACGCTACTGTGGGTGAGATCTCAGATGCGATGCGGCGGGTGTTTGGGGAGTACAGGGAAGCGGTGGTGGTGTGAGCAATATATGCGCCGCGTGATCAAGACCGCGGCAGTAATGGGACTGTTCACGGTTGGTGGAGTCGCGCTTCTGCTGGGATTGCTGTGGCTGGACCACACCCGGGCGACGGTGCTACCCACGCCTACAGGCTCGTTCCCGGTTGGCCGTGCGGTGTACGCTTGGAGTGACGCCGCGCAGGCGGACCCACTGGCGCCGCAGTCGGGTACGAAGCGGGAAATTGTTGCGTGGATCTGGTATCCCGCAGCGCCCGCACAGCCGGCCCAGAGGGTCGAGGACTACTTGCCGGGTCCATGGCGTGAGGCCCTTCAACGTCAGAGTGGCGTGCTGCTCACGCAGTTTCTGACGCGAGATTTGTCGCGGGTCCGCACGCATAGTTTTCGCGACGCCGACCTATCCCCTCACCAGCGTTCCTATCCCGTGGTACTCATGAGAGCCGGGCTGGCGGCCCTGACGACGGACTATACGAGCCTTGCCGAAGACCTTGCGAGTCACGGGTATGTGGTGGTGGGTTTCGACGCACCCTATCGAAGCTTCGTAGTGGTGTTTCCCGATGGACGCGTGATTGCGAGGGCGCCTGAGAACAATGCCGACCTGGTCAGCGGGTCTGAGCAGGAGCATCTTGCAAACAAGCTCGTGCAGGCATGGAGCGCCGACATGGGCTTTGCACTCGATCAGCTCGAACGCCTGAACGGGTCCGATCCTTCCGGCAGGTTTCTGGGACGGCTGGATCTGCAGCGGGTGGGAGTATTCGGCCACTCGCTCGGGGGCGCCGAAGCCCTGCAGTTCTGCCATTCCGATCCGCGGTGCAAGGCCGGCATCGACGTGGATGGGGCTCCACTCGGCAGTGTCATCGGCGAAGGCGTCACTCAGCCGTTCATGTTTCTGCTGAGCGAGCACGAAGAAGAGTCCGATGCGGAGACCCGCCCGGTGAAGGCGAACATCGATTCGATTTACAATCGGCTGCCTGGCGACGGCAGATGGCTGATACTTATCCGGGGCGCAAATCACTTCGGGTTCGGCGACGGAGCGATGTTGAAGAGTCCGCTGGCGATGCGCGTGATGCGGAGATTGAGCATTGTGCACCTCGATGGCCGCCGCCAAGTCGTTGTGACGGCGCACTACCTCAGCACCTTCTTTGACGTATACCTGCAAGGAGCACCCGCTTCGAAACTGCAGAGCCAACCGGAGTATCCAGAGATCGAATACCTCCATTGAGACGATTGCTCTAAGACTTAAGGATGGCCGGTGCCAACGAAGAGAGAGCGTGGAAGAACTAGCCGAGACCGACCCTAAAGACGGTTCGCCCGCGGAGTGGTGCCGCTTAATCCGAGGCCTTGTAGTCGCAAGCGGTGCGGCAAGGCTCGCAGTACATGAGTCCGTCCTGGCAGATGCGGACTTCGAGCACAGTCTGGCAGAGGCAGCAATATTTGTCGCACTCGCAGCTGTCTTCCGGCCTCTCGCATTGAGAGCAACGGTACTTGGCTGAGCCGGTTCCGGTGGACATAGCAATAATTTAGCGCTGAGTAGCGGGGTGGGGAACGTGCCGTTAGTAACCGGTGGTTGACGGTCACCGGCTGAAGAACTCCTAGGGCGAAGCGAGGGCTTACCTCAGCGGCGGCTGAAAGCCGCATTTGATTTTGCCGCACCTATGGCACGACCGAAGTCGTGACCTTCCCAAGCTATACGACAAGTCGACAGTCCCAGTGCCATATAATTCTGAGCAATGACCTTCCAACAGTTGCTGGATGGGGCGGAAGTCCTCGCGCAAAGCGGGGACCCGGGCGTAAGTGGTGTGGAATACGATTCACGGCGGGTGAAGCCGGGGTGCGTGTTCGTGGCTATGCGTGGTGAATCCAGCGACGGCAACCGGTTTATCGATCAGGCGATTCAGGCGGGAGCGGTAGCGGTGGTGACGGATTCGGCGGCGGAGAAGGCGCGTCCGAATGTGGGCTGGGCACTGGTTCCGAACGGACGGCGGGCGCTGGCGCGAGTGAGCGCGAACTTCTACAAGAAGCCGGCGGAACGGATTGCGATCACAGGAATCACGGGGACGAATGGGAAGAGCACGACGGCGTTTCTGGTGGAATCGATTCTGACGGCGGCGGGAAGGAAGAGCGCGCTGATTGGCACGATTGAATATCACGTGGCGGGAAAGGTTTTGCCGGCGCCGCACACCACGCCCGAGGCGTTGGAACTGAATCGCATTTTCCACGAAGCGTTGGCGCAAGGGGCGACGGATGTGGTGATGGAAGTTTCGTCGCATGCTTTGGCGCAGGAGCGCGTGTACGGCGTGCCGTTTGATGTGGCCGTGTTTACGAATCTGACGCGCGATCACCTCGATTATCACAAGACAATGGAAGAATATTTCGCGGCTAAACGGGTGCTGTTTGAAGGATGCGGTACGGATGCGCCGCGAGCGGTGGTGACGAATTTGGATGATGAATACGGCGCGAAGCTGGCGGAGTTCAGCCGGAAGCGCAGTTCGCTGGTGCTGAAGTATGGATGGGAGCGCGGCGATTTGCACGCGGAGAAAGTGGAGATCACAACACGAGGAACGCGATTTGACCTGGTGATGCCGGAGGGGAAGATCGCTGTATTCTCGGGGTTGATTGGGCGCGTGAATGTGTACAACATTCTGGCGGCGGCAGGAGCGTGCTATGCGCGCGGGTGCGCGGCGCAGGCGATCGCGGCGGGAATCGATAAGTTGGTGTGCGTGCCGGGAAGGTTTGAGCGAGTCGACTGCGGCCAGCCTTTCACCGTGGTAGTTGATTATGCGCACACTGACGACGCTTTGCGGAACTTGACGGCGCTGGGGCGGGAGTTGGTTTCCGGTGCGGGATCGAAGGGGAGAGTGTTGACGGTGTTCGGATGTGGCGGGGATCGGGACAGGAAGAAGCGTCCGCTGATGGGCGAGGCGGCGGGGCGGGGAAGTGATTTCGTGGTGCTGACGTCGGACAATCCGAGGAGCGAGGATCCGCTGGCGATTATGAATGATGCGGTTGTGGGGCTGCAGAAGACAGGCGTGAAGTACAGCGTGGAGGTTGACCGGCGCAAGGCGATCGCTCTGGCGATTCGAGAGGCGCGGCCGGGAGAAATTGTGCTGCTGGCGGGGAAGGGGCACGAGAAGGTGCAGGTGACACGGGAGGGCGCGGCTCCGTTTGACGATTTGGAGGTGGCTCGGGAGGCGCTGCGGGCGGCGGGATTTGAGTGCGAGGCAGCGCGATCAGGAGCGAAGGGATGAGGCTGACGCTCGCCAAGATTGCAGAGTTTATTTCCGCGACGGGGGAGTTTGCTTCCGCAGAAGTGGTGCGAAGTTATTCGATCGACTCGCGGACCGTGGGGCCGGGCCAGCTTTTTTTTGCGGTGAAGGGTGAGCGGTTAGATGGGCACGACTTTGTGGAGCAGGCGCTGGAAAGAGGGGCGGCTGCGGCGGTTGTGCGCACGGATCAGTTAGGGCGCTATCCCGGGGATGCGCGCTTGCTGGCCGTGGAAGACACGCTGGTGGCGCTGCAGACTCTGGCCACGGCGGTGCGGAAGCTGTGGGGCAAGCCGCTGATCGCGGTAACGGGATCGGCGGGGAAGACGACCACGAAGGAAGCGATTGCGCATGTGCTGGGCACGCGGTTTCGAGTGCTGAAATCGGAAGGGAACTTTAACAATCATTTTGGTTTGCCGCTGATGCTGCTGAAACTGGAGCCGGAGTATGACGTGGCGGTGATCGAGATGGGGATGTCGCACGCGGGGGAGATCCGTGCGCTGGCGAAGATTGCGCAGCCAGAGATTGGCGTGGTGACGAATGTGGCGGCGGTGCATCTGGAGTTTTTCGATTCGTTGGCGGGGATTGCGCGGGCGAAGTACGAGTTGATCGAGTCGCTGCCGGCGAGCGGAACCGCCGTGTTGAACTCCGATGATGAGTACGTCTCGCAGTTCGGGCGAGACTTCAAAGGGAAAGTTGTGCTGTATGGCACGCGCGTAACGGCTGACGTGCGGGCGGAGAATGTCCAGTCGAAGGGAGCGGAAGGGACGGAGTTCGACGTGACGATTGGAAGCTTCCGGGAACACGCCAAGTTGCCGTTGGTGGGAGAGCATAACGTGCTGAATGCGCTGGCAGCGGTGGGTGTGGGAGTGGAGCGTGGGCTGAAGGCTGCGGAGGCGGTGGGGGCGCTGACTACGCTGGCTGCGGCAGACAAACGCGGACAGGTTCTCCAAGTGGGTAACATCACGGTGATCAACGATTGCTACAATTCGAATCCGAAGGCGTTGGAAGCGATGGTGGATGCGCTGGCCGCGATGGCAGGCAGGCGGCGTATCGTGGTGGCCGGCGAGATGCTGGAGTTGGGTGCGGCGGGCGAAGAGATGCACCGGCGGGCGGGGCAGCAGATCGCGGAGAAGAAAATCGACGTGCTGGTTGGAGTGCGCGGACTGGCACAGGCCATGGTCGATGCAGGGAAGCAGGCTGGAGTCCAGGCAGAGTTTGTGACGTCGCCGGAAGAAGCGGGTGAGTGGCTGGCGCGCGAGGCGCGGGATGGTGACGTGGTTTTGTTGAAGGGTTCGAGGGGCGTGAAGTTGGAAAAGGCGCTTGAGACCTGGAAGAGATTGAGTGATTGAGAGATTGAGCCACTGAGTGATTGAGCACGGATTGGTTGCGATTTTCAATGACCCAATCGCTCAATCGCTCAATGACTTAATTCCTGAAGGGAGGCTGATTGCTCTACTGGCTGTTGTTCGTGAAGCTGCAACATTATTTTCCGCCGTTCCGCATCTTCCGCTATCTGACATTTCGCACAGCTTTTGCCAGTCTTACCGCACTATTTACCGCGCTGATTGTGGGTCCGCTGGTGATCAACCGGCTGCGCGAGTTCCAGATTGGACAATACATTCGGGAAGAAGGTCCGAAGGCGCACCAGAAAAAAGCGGGAACGCCGACGATGGGCGGGCTGCTGATCGCTATCGCCATCGTGGTGCCGACGCTGCTGTGGGCGGATTTGAGCAACCGCTTCGTGTGGATCGCGGTGTTTGCCACGTGCGCGTTTGCGGCGATTGGATTCACGGACGATTACACCAAGGTTGCGCACCGCCGGAATCTTGGCCTGACCGGGCGGGCGAAGTTGGGGCTGCAGGTTGCAACCAGCATCGTGATCGCATCCATGCTGATCGCCATGCAGGCCTATGGAATGTATTCGACCAAGCTGATTGTGCCGTTCCTCAAGCAGTTTCATCCCGATCTAGTGGTGCAAAGCCTGGAGCGCTTTCCGCATTTGTGGCCGCTGGCGTTTCTTCCCTTCATTGCTTTTGTGGCATTCGTGATCGTGGGATCGAGCAATGCGGTAAATCTTACGGATGGGCTGGACGGGCTGGCCATTGGCTGCACGGTGATTGCGGCGGGGGCGCTGACCGTGCTGACTTATGTGAGCGGGCATGCGACTTTTGCGACGTACCTGGAAATTCCGAAAATGCCGCAGGTGGGCGAGTTGACGATTTTCTGCGGGGCGATGGTCGGGTCGTCGATTGGATTCTTGTGGTACAACGCGCATCCGGCGGAAGTGTTCATGGGCGACGTAGGATCGCTGGCGCTGGGCGGGGCGATTGGGACGGTTGCGGTGATCATCAAGCAGGAACTGCTGCTGCCTTTTATAGGCGGAGTGTTCGTGATCGAGGCGGTGTCGGTGATCCTGCAAGTGGGATCGTATAAGCTGCGCAAAAAGAGGATATTCAAGATGGCGCCGATCCATCATCATTTTGAATTGATGGGGTGGTCGGAGTCGAAAATTATTGTGCGCTTCTGGATTGCGTCGCTGGTGTTTGCGCTGTTCGCGCTGACCACGCTGAAACTGCGGTAAGAACGAGATCACCACGGAGGCACGGAGACACGGAGAAAACCAATACCATGTCTTTGTCTTTCGGAAACCCAGGATTTCTTTGGGGTCAGGCGTCAGGAGATTTTTCCTCCTTTGGTTTTCTCCGTGTCTCCGTGACGGAGCCTGCCCTGAGCGAAGCCGAAGGGTGGTGAAATGAACTTGATGGAACTCAAAGATAAACGCGTGCTGGTGGTGGGACTGGGCAAGTCCGGGGTAGCGTCGGCGCTTTTCTTAAAAGCGCACGGGGCGCGGGTTACCGTGTCCGATACCAAGAGCGGAGACGAACTGCGCAATGAGATCCCAGTGCTGCTCGATCATGGGATTACGGTCGAGACCGGTGGGCACGGCGAGCGGACCTTTCGCGGGCAGGATCTGATTGTGGTGAGCCCGGGGGTTCCGGTGGATGCGCCGCCGCTGGTGCAGGCGCGGTCCATGGGCGAGGCTGTGATTGGCGAGATTGAATTGGCGGCGCAGTTCTTGCCGGGGCCGATCGTGGCGATTACGGGATCGAACGGGAAGACTACAACGACTTCTTTGACCGGCGAGATTTTGACAGCGGCAGGATTGCCGACGCTGGTAGGCGGCAACATTGGCACTCCGGCGATTTCGCTGGCGGAGCGAGCGAAAGCGGAGACTGCGATCGTGTTGGAGGTTTCCAGCTTTCAACTGGAAACCATTGAAACCTTCCGTCCGAAGATTGCTGTGGTGTTGAATGTGACGCCCGACCATCTGGACCGGCACCGGACGCTCGAGGCCTATGTGGATGCCAAGGCGCGCATTTTTGAAAATCAGGGAGGCGAAGACTTTGCGGTGTTGAATGCCGACGATACGACTTGCGTGGCGATGGCGGCGCGGACGCGGGCGCGGGTGTTCTGGTTCAGCCGGCAGAAAGAAGTGACGCAGGGCGCGTGGGTGCGCCACGGGAACATTCTGTTCCGCGACGGGACGCAGCAACGCGAGATCATGCAGGTTTCCGAGATCCCGCTGAAGGGTGCGCACAATCTGGAGAACGTGCTGGCAGCGGTGTGCGCGGGCGCGCTGATGGGATGCGCGCCGGAGAAGATCCGGCAGGCGGTGCGCGAGTTTAAGGCGGTGGAGCACCGGCTGGAATTTGTGGCGACGATCCGGGGCGTGGACTATTACAACGACTCGAAGGCTACGAACGTGGATGCGACCATCAAAGCGCTGGAGTCGTTTCCGGCGAACATCCACCTCATTGTCGGGGGCAAGGACAAGGGCAGCGACTACACCGTGCTCAACGATCTGCTGCGGCAGCGAGTGAAGCGCGTGTACACGATCGGCGCGGCAGCGACGAAGATCGAGTCGCAGATTAAAGGGGTCGAAGTCGTGCATGCGGAAACTTTGGAGAACGCGTTGCGTAAGGCGAACGCGGTGGCGTTGCCGGGTGATGTGGTGCTGCTGGCTCCGGCGTGCGCGAGTTTCGATCAGTTCAAGAACTATGAGCAGCGGGGGCAGGTGTTTAAGGAGATTGTGCGGGGGCTGGCCGGACAATCCGTAGGTTAAACAACTTCACCGCGTCCGCTTAACTAAATTATGATCGAACATCTGAAGGAAATGGCAAGAGCAATCCCGTTAGAAACCGCATATCACTGGGAGTTGCCTGCAAATCTTCCAATAGAGATGCCGGCTAGTATCACTGGGTCATTCTCGCAAAACGTCTATTTGAAAGAAAATCTTGCACCCGTGTTGGAACAAGACAATCACCTTACTGTCCATTATTGGATTATCCGTGACTGGGGCGGAATCCGCACCTTTAAGAGTGGCAGCCGCAATGACGCACTTATTAGAACCTTTAAAGCGGCAATCCTAAAAGGAAAGCTCACCCAGACTTCATTTGCATGTATTTCTTCGCTGTCGAAGCTGAGTTCTTTCTGGGAGCCCGCGAGATATGCCATATACGATTCGCGGGCTGTTTTCTCCCTGAACTGGGTCATCTTCCGCTATTCAAAAGACAAATGGCTTTTCCCGCAGCCAGCCGGTCGCAACGCAGAGATTTCCAAGTACGACATCGGAACTCTATTTACGCTTTCCGGGATTGACCATCGGTATCGTTCATACACGACCGCTTATCACGAGTATTGCAGTCTTCTTCAAGATTTATCGGAACGGGTTTACGGGTCGCGCAAGCCGTACTTTGCAGAGATGCTTTTGTTTCTGGCAGCACCGACAACAATCATTGAGGACATTAAGCGCTCTGTCACAGTCACAATTGATGATAAGAATGGAACGCACCGTCCCGAGCCGCTAGTCTGTCGCTGAGCTTGACACCTCGATTTCCGGCTCTTACGCTTGAGATATGGAAGTCCATTTAACGCCCGATCAGGAAGCGTTTGTCCGCCAGGGCATCGCTGCCGGGCGATTTCAGAGCGAAGCCGACGCAGTGGCGGAGGCTCTGTTGTTGTGGGAAGAGCGGGAACGCACCCGAGCGGAGATTTTAGCCGCAGTGGATGCGGCAGAAGCTTCTCTGGATCGCGGCGAGGGTATCGAGGTTACTGAGCAGTCCATGCGTGAACTCGCCGAAGGTGTGAAACAGCGCGGTCGCGCACGACTTGAGGCCGAACGAGCGGCCCGCCGCTGATGGCTGTTCGGCTTAATCGACAGGTCAACGCGGAGTTAGACGATATCTGGCTCTATATCGCCGCGGAGAGTAGCAGCCTCAAAATTGCCGATCGCGTCGTCGAAACAATCACTGACACCTTTCTTCAGCTATCAAAACATCCAAACCTTGGCCGCCGACGTGACGACATCCGCAAAGGCCTCCGGAGCATCAATGCCGGCAGCTACGTTGTAATTTATCGTGTGGAGGGAAATAACCTACGAATCCTCCACGTTGTCCACGGTCGACGCGACCTCAAATCAGCGATCCGGCATTAGAACTCTCCCCCGAACCAAGACAATCAAGAATCAACAATCAGCAATTCCTTCTCGCTGACTCCGCCCCTCCGTGGTGAAATGACAAACCTGTCTGAATAGATCAGCGATTTCTTCCCTCTTTAATTTCCGCAGCTCGGTGGATCGGCATTCAGATTTTGCAGAAGTTTTTTGGCGGAGGACAGATCGGGGTTGAAGCGAAGGACGCGTAGAAGGTAAGAGCGCGCGTCGTTTATTCTGCCAGACTCGCAGAATGTGCGGGCCAGGTTCATGCCGATGCTGCTATCGGCGGGAGCGCGTTCAAAGGCTCCTTGCCATAACTTGACGGCGCTTTTCAGATCTCCGATGCGGGCTTCAATCACTCCGAGGTTTGCGGCGGCATCGATCAGGGCCGGATCCAAAGCCAGTGCTTTTTGATACAGATCGCGCGCGCGGTCGACGGCACCATGATTCAGCTCGACATAGGCAAGTCCCGAAAGAATGGCTGGGTCATCCGGAAATTGTTTGGCGGCCTGGTGCAGTAAGCGATCGGCTTGGGCGGCTGCTTGCTGCGAGCCATTTTCGGCCAGCGATTGCCATGCCAGGGCGCGATCGCGGACGTCGTCGTCGGCTTCCTTGGAATATGGAAATGGAATCAGCGTGGGGGAAGAATTGGGCGCGGTTGAGTCGCGCAACAATGAGTCCTGCAATAACTGCGGCGACAATTCTGGACGCCGCTGGATGCGGTGATCAGTTACTTCAGTGTGAGAGATGTCAATGCTCAACGAGGATGGCATGTGGCAGGCGGTACAGTCGGCGCGGTCCGGGTGGTGTTTGGCGCCGAATGCGGCGCCGTGACAGGCGAGACATTTTCCACGGTAGTAGGAGGCACGCTGCTCGACGGGCGGAGAATCGTGTGGATCATGGCAGCTCATGCAGGACATGGCGTCGCCTGATTTTTTCTTGCAGGTGCTTTGCGCAAGAGCCTCAAATTGGCTGTTTGCGCCGAGACCTGAAGCCCGGCCGGTGGCCAAAACGTAGTGACGGACGAAATCGTCGAGGATGTCTCCGGCCTGGAATTCATACGCATGGCGGCCCGCCCGCTCGATGGCCACGTTGCCTTCGAGGTGACACTGCATGCAGACCGAATCTCGCCGCTCGGGCGGCAGCTTTACGGGATTAATCATCACCGGATTGATCATCGCCGGATTAATCGTCGGCGCAGCTTTTGTGTGAGCGGCATCGGTTATGTGAGCCGCTCCGGGTCCGTGGCAGCGCTCACAGCCAACGCCATTCTGGGTGAAAAGGGGCGTCGGGTATTTGTTCTCCGTGCCCCTCATTGGCGGCTGCATGCCGCTGGTGTGGCATTGCAGGCAACTGGCGTAGGCCGGCAGATTCATGGGGATTTCGCGTGCGTTTCCGTAGGCTGGAGCCATGTCCCAGACTTTGCGATCGGCGTACCAGTTGACGGGAGACTCGAAAAAGAAATCATCCACAGCGAACAGATAGCTGCGGCCACGGCGGCCCGAACCGATGAAGTAAAGCAATTGCCGCTGGTCGTTTACGGCCGGATCTCCCGGGCGCTGGAAACTCAGCCAGACTTTTTCGCCTTCGGTGTAAATCTTGTAGTGCACACCGGATTTGGCGTGGACGAAGTCCGCGGGTTTGAGATTTTCAATGGCCGGTCCGCTGGCGTGAGCCATGGGTGTGCGCATGTAAGAGTCGTAAATGGAAGCGTGACAGCGGGCGCAGGCTTGGTTGCCCACATAGGGCGATGGCGAGGGGGCCGAGTTTGAGTTGGCAGTGGGGCTAGCGGTCTGCGCGGCTGAGGCCGCGACAAAAATTGAGAAAGTAAGGCAGAGTATCCATATCAAAATTCGCGGAACGCGCTCTGCATTCAATAATTTTCCCAACACAGTTTCCTCAATGACCTTTCCAGTGTGACGGCAGCGAATTAGCCATGACCGGCGCAGCATCATCATAAGTCAGGAGCGCATCGGAACGGGTGAACCAAAACCGTCAACAATCAAAAATCAACAATCGGCAATTCGTTCTCGGTGTCTCCGTGCCTCCGTGGTGAAATGAAGTTCCCATGGCAAAGCGGGTGAGTGTGGATCGCTGGCTGTTCGCCGTCACGATGCTGCTGGTGTTTGCGGGGCTGGTGATGGTGTTTTCGGCGTCGGCGGTAATGGCGCGGGAACGGTTCGGGTCGCCGTATGCGTTTTTGTCGAAGCAGTTGATCTGGGCGGCGGCGGGCCTGGTGGCGATGGTGGTGGGGATGCGGGTGGATTACCGGCGCTACAAGCATCCGGCGCTGGTGTTTTCGCTGCTGGGGATTACCACGCTGCTGCTGATCTCCGTTTTCTTTCTTGACCGCTCGCACAATACGCACCGCTGGATCCACGCAGGTGGATTCTCGTTCCAACCTTCGGAACTGGCCAAGCCGGTGCTGATTCTTTTTCTGGCGTACTTTCTTGAGGGCCGAGTCAAGGGGATGGACGACTGGCGCAATACGCTGATGCCCGCGGCGGCGCCTGTAGTGGTGATGCTGGGGCTGATTGTGCTGCAACCCGATCTGGGGACGGCTATTGCTTGTGCCGGGATCGCGGCTTGCATCCTGTATGTGGCGGGGATGCGAATGCGGTATTTCGGGTATGCGTTTGGGGCGTCGCTGCTGCCGCTTTATTTTTTGATTTTTCATGTGAGCTGGAGGCGGGACAGGATTCTGGCGTTTCTCAATCCCTATGCCGACCGGCAGAAGACCGGGTTCCACATTATTCAGTCGCTGATCGCAGTGGGCATTGGCGGCGTGACTGGCACGGGTCTGATGGAAGGCAAGCAGAAACTGTTTTATCTGCCGGAGCCGCATACCGATTTTATTTTTGCCGTGACGGCGGAAGAGTTAGGGCTGGTAGGAGCGATGGCCGTGGTGACGCTATTCGCTATCTTCCTATGGCGGGGCATGCGGGCCTCGTGGCGGACGGAAGATGTGTTCGGACGATACCTGGCAGTGGGGATTACGAGCATGGTGGTGCTGCAGGCGTTCATCAACATCAGCGTGGTGCTGGGGATGATGCCGACTAAGGGGATTCCGCTGCCGCTGGTGTCGTACGGAGGGTCGTCATTGTTTGTGACGCTGGCATGTGTGGGAGTGCTGCTGAATATTACGAAGCAGGCGGAGTGAAGCAGAGCAATTGCAGATTGTTGATTTTTGATTGCTGACTGAAGTGCATGCGGAGGAGATATTTTGAGGTTCTTACTTTCTGTACTGCTATTTTTCGCTCTCGTGGCAGCCGCAGTGAGCCAGAAGACAACGCCGTCTCAATCGGTTCAGATGCCACCGCAAGCGCCTGCGCTCAGTGCGGCAGAACTCGCGGCTAAGGTTCCTGCGGCGAAAGTGGAAGATGTGAAGTCGATGGAGGCGATTCTGGGCGCGATTTACGATGTGATTTCCGGACCCGCGGGCGGGCGCGATTGGAAACGGTTCCGCTCGATGTTTCTTCCAGAGGCACGCTTCACGCAGGTAGTTACCGGCCCTGATGGCTCGAAGATGGTTATCACATGGAATGTTGATGAGTTTATTCGCGATGCCGGCGAGGTCTTCTCCAAAGAGCCGTTTTACGAAAAAGCGATGGTCAACCAGCCGGAGAGTTTCGGAAATGTCACACAAGTGTTCAGCAGCTACGAATCGCGGCATAGTCCATCTGACAAGCCTTTCGAGCGAGGTATCAACAGCATTCAGTTGTTGAACGATGGCACGCGCTGGTGGGTGGTTTCGATTCTGTGGGATTCGGAACGCGCGGACAATTCGCTGCCGGCGAAGTTTGCGAAGAAATAGATCAGGAATTGAAATTGTCGATTCCTGATCTCGGATTGTAAATTGGACCTCCCCTTTGCGACTTTCAACCAACAATCAGCAAACAACAATTGGCAATTCCTTTATAGTCACCTCATGCGGGCCATTCTGGCGGGCGGCGGGACGGGCGGACATGTGATCCCGGCGCTGGCCATCGCCAACGAACTCAAGAAAAGTTATGGGGCCGAGGTGCTGTTCATTGGGACGGCGCGCGGGATCGAGAACCGTCTGGTGCCGGCGGCGGGATATCCGCTGCAACTGGTGCGGGTGGGGGCGCTGAAGAATGTCAGCCTGATGACGCGGGCGAAGACGGCATTCGATTTGCCGCGGGCGGTCTGGAGCGCGGGCCGCATGCTGAATGAGTTTGCGCCGGACGTGGTGATTGGCGTGGGCGGGTATGCTTCTGGTCCGGCGATGCTGGCGGCGGTGGTGAAACATATTCCGACGCTGGCGTTTGAGCCGAATGTGGTGCCGGGATTTGCCAACCGCGCGGTGGCACGGTTTGTGTCGGGAGCGGCGGTGCATTTTGAAGAGACGGCGAAATATTTTCGTCACGCGGAAGTGACGGGCGTGCCGGTGCGGCAGGCGTTCTTTGAGATTCCGGTTCTAGTTAATAAGAAGCGCGGCGGCGTTCCGACTCTGCTGGTGTTTGGCGGGAGCCAGGGGGCGCACGCGATCAATGAGGCAATGATTCGATGCCTGCCGGAGTTGCGGCGGCAGGCGCCGGGGATGCACATCATCCATCAGACGGGCGAGCGTGACTATAATGACGCGCTGGCGGCGTATGCGTCTCTGGGTGAGTCAGCGGAGGTCTTTAAGTTCATTGAAGATATGCCGGCGGCGTTCGCGCGGGCGGATTTGGTGGTGTGCCGCTCGGGCGCCAGCACCGTGGCGGAAATTACGGCGGCGGGAAAGCCTGCGATCTTTGTGCCGTTTCCGCGGGCGGCGGACGATCATCAGCGGGTGAATGCGGAGGCGCTGGCGCGTTCGGGAGCGGCGGTGGTGGTGGAAGAGTCGAAACTGGAAGGAGTCTGGCTGGCGGAGACAATTGCGGCGTTGCTTGGTGATTCTCGGCGGTTGCAGATCATGAGCGAAGCGGCGCGGGAGTTGGCGCATCCCAATGCGGCGCGGGATATTGCGGCGATGGCGGCGCGGGTGGCGGGGATGGAAGAGATTGGGCGATCAGGCGATTGAGTGATTGTGCGATTGAATATAAAAGCGAAGAACTGCGATTTCAAATCGCTCAATTACCCGATCACTCAATCGCCCAGTCGGTCTTAAGTTATGTTTGCCAAGATTCAGCAGATTCATTTCGTGGGGATTGGCGGGATCGGCATGAGTGGGATTGCCGAAGTGTTGCTGAATCTCGGGTACAAGGTTTCAGGGTCGGATCTGAAGAGTTCCGCAGTCACAGAGCGCCTGGTGGGCCTGGGCGCTGCGGTGTTTGAAGGGCATCGCGGGGAGAATGTTGCCGGGGCCGAAGTGGTGGTGACGAGTTCGGCGATCGCTACGGAGAATCCTGAGGTTCTTGAGGCGCACAAGCTGCATGTGCCGGTGATTCAGCGGGCCGAGATGCTGGCCGAACTGATGCGGCTGAAGTATGGCATCGCCATCGCTGGCATGCACGGCAAGACGACGACCACTTCGATGGTGGCGGCGGTGCTGGCCGGGGGTGGGCTCGACCCCACGGTGGTGGTGGGCGGGCGGGTGGACGCGATGGGATCGAACGCGCGACTGGGGAAGTCGCAGTATCTGGTGGCCGAGGCGGACGAGAGCGACCGGTCGTTTCTGAAGCTCTCGCCGATTCTTTCGGTGGTGACCAACATCGACCGCGAGCACATGGATTGTTACCGCAATATGCGGGACGTGAAAAAGACGTTTCTGGAGTTCATGGACCGGGTGCCGTTCTATGGGATGGTGGTGGTGTGCAATGACGATCCGATGTTGCGTCGGTTGCTGCCGCAGGCGCAGCGGCGCACGGTGACTTATGGGACGAAGCGTGGGTCGGATTTTTGGATCAAGTTAGTAACGGGTTCAGCGCCTTCGAGTGTGGGTGAAGGCGGGCCTTTGAGCCGCTTTCGCGTGAGTTATCGCAAGAAGGACCTGGGCGAGTTCACGCTGCATGTGCCGGGAGTGCACAACGTTCTGAATGCGACAGCGGCGATTGCAGTTGGGGTGGGGCTGGATGTTGGGGTGGAGGCGATTCGCGCGGGGCTCGACCAGTTCCGCGGGGTTGACCGGCGATTCCAGTTGCGCGGGCGGGCGGGGGGCGTGAGCGTGATTGACGATTACGGGCACCATCCCACGGAGATCAGGGCGACGCTGGCGGCGGCGCGGCAGTGCGGGTTTCGCAAGGTTCACGTGGTGTTCCAGCCGCACCGGTACACGCGTACGCGCGATCTGATTGACGACTTTGCCACCGCGTTCGGCGATGCGGACTCGCTGTTTGTGCTCGATATTTATGCGGCGAGCGAGAAGCCGATCGAGGGGATCAGTGGGGAAGCGTTGGCGCGGACAATTCGCGAGAAGGGCGGACGGGACGCGCAGTATGTGAGGTCGTTCGCGGATGCCGTAAGTTCTGTCGCTGCCGCAGCGGAGGATGGGGACATGATTCTCACGCTCGGCGCGGGGAGCGTTTCGCATCTGGGGCCGATGATTGTGGAGAAACTGAGAGAACAGGCGGCCGGAGCAGAGAGCTAATTTTCGGATTGTAGGCGCGGAATCGGCGATGCGGTAGAATAGAGCACATGAGCATGTTTATGCTTATGTGCATACAGAAGGGCGACGGCAATGAAAACAGCCAGATTGCAGGTTCTGACGACACCCGCCTTCCGGGATTGGCTGCGCAAAGAGGCGAGCAAGGCGGGAATCAGCGTGGGGGAACTAGTCCGCAGACGCTGTGAGCAACGGGTGGGCGACGAAGAGGCCGCGTTGGCGGATCTGAGCGCGCTTCTCCGCAAAGAAGTGACTGCGACGCGAGCCGTGGTGCGGCGCAACCTGGACGAAACACGGGCGATTCTGAGCGACCTGAGAGCACGCCGCAAAACAGATGCGGCAGGGGATCGGGCATGAGCGTGTTCAGCGAGGCGGTTGCTGCCGTGCAGTCGGCTTTGAAACTCTCAGACGAATTGCGCCGAACATCGCAGGAACTTAAGGATATGGCCGTGGAGATGCGCGACCACGACCGCCGGATAACCCGGCTTGAGGCGCAGTGGGAGACTGCGGCTTTGCTGTCGCGGAGACGGTTGGAATGAGAACGGAGAGTGGTCTACGCAGCGTGAAAGGCGAGGCCCACGGTGCGATCAGTCTGCCGCCCACCCTTCGCGAAAAGCCGCGAAGGATGGGGCACCCGGCAGTTGGGGCCGATGATTATTGAGAAATTGAAGGAGCGGGAGATCTTATAGACGCTTTCTGCAACCAGTCCATGGACATGGCTCGACTCATAAGCAGGTCTGACTCCTCCTAATGTGAATCTGTCTTAGGACATCGGCCGAACTGAACTCTAACGCGACGTAAACATCCCAGGGTTCACACGCAAGACCACCGGGATCTTCGCCGATTTTGATTTCATATGCTTCTATCCGGCTTCCACCACGCTCGTCCGCAAAGTACTGGATATTGCGCGAGTCGAGATATTTCTTAACCTCACTTTTAGGTGTGCCGACAGGCAGATCGCGCTGAAATTGGGCAATAACCGTCCGGTAAGCAGAGTCCCGCCTCTCCTGTGCCACCTTGGAACCAATGAGCCACACCGAAACCAGAACGGCTGCGCCGACCACAGTGAATGCGATGATTTTTCTCATCGGTAGCATTCTACAAGTTCACGCTTCCGCAGCGCCTCGATTCCCGGCGCGGCGGGCGAGGACGCCCCGCCGGACAGCCGCCGGGACGGCGGCGCTACGGAACTAATTCCGTGGGGGTTGCGTATCTTCCATTGCTAACGGAGTCGGTCGGGGATCGTCCAATCTGGCAGATGGAGATATGGCGATGAAAACTACACAGGCATGGGGATGGTTGGCGGCCGGAGTGCTGGCGCTGGGGCTCAATGGCTTTTATCACGATGGCGGGGCGGTTTGGGCGCACCGGGCGGTAGATCAGGGGATGGCGGGGGTTAGCGAACGGACGGAAGGTGTGTTGGCGCTGGCTGCGGGGCGGGCTGACTGGTTCGTGGCAAAGAGCAAGATGGTAGCTGCGCGGGACGAGACTGCGTCGTGCCGTTTGGCTACGGCTTTGGCGCGAATCCAGACTAAGATCGCGCGGACGCAGGGCGGAATGGCACGGTTTGAAGCAATGTCGGCTCGGGAAGAGGCGCAATTGGCCCGGGTGGAAGCGGAGCGGGCACGGATTGAGGCGCGAGTGGCTCGGGTTCGTTTTGCGCCCGCGGCTTTTAATCCGGGAGGGATTTCTGTTGTTTGTCCGCGGGTGAACGTTAGCGTTCCTCGCATAAGCATTCCACGGTCGCCGATGGTTCGAATTCCCGAGATCCATGTTGAGGCGGTGGGAGCGGGACCGCTCTAAGTTTCTTCCTCCTAAGAAGGCGGATGCGGCGAAACTGCCGTGTCCGCTTTCTTGTTTTGCAGATGGGAGCAGCCGGGCTTCGCCCCTTCGACAAGCTCAGGGCAGGCTCAGTCCGGACGGGCGAAGGCGCCCGTCCCCACACAAGTTTTCTCCCTGATGCCTCATCCGGTTCCTGCCTGTGCAAAAGAACCAAGATTTTGTCTATCTCAAATCACGAAATGAAGTTATAGTTTGAAGGCTCAGCGATTCCACAGCGACAACTGACCTGAACTGATGGCGCGGAAATCGGGCCTCACCATCTTGCAGGAGGAGTTGTACCCATCCAGCGCTGGAGCCGCGCGCGAGGAGATCCATGGTTCGGACATGGATGCGCGCCTGGTCGACCTGGATGTGGATGAGGAATCTCCGTTTCTGCGCGGGCAAAGGCGCGTCTCCGCCCGCCGAAGTACTCTTCCAAGAAAAACTGCAAATCGTTTGCTATGGAGTGTTGTGGCCGCAGCCGTGGGGTGCGTAGCGGCGGCGGGCGCCGCGGCTCTGTATCACTACGGCGAGCACTCCTGGCGCTTTCGCGTGGAATCGAGCGACAACATTGAAGTCACGGGCATGCGGAACGTGACCAAGGCGCAAATCATGGAAGTGATGGGCGCCGACATTGGGCGAAATATTTTTTTTATTCCGCTGGCGCAGCAGAAGGCGCAACTGGAGCAGGTTCCATGGGTGGAATCGGCGAGCGTGATGCGGTTTGTGCCTAACCGCCTGCAGGTGGAGATTCACGAGCGCACGCCGGTGGCTTTCGCCCGGGTGGGGCCGCGAATGTCGTTGATCGACGCGGGCGGGACGCTGATGGAGTTGGCGCCGAAACATCGATATTCGTTCCCGGTGATTTTGGGAATGAATCCGGGCGAGCCGCTTTCGACGCGCGCGCCGCGGATGAAAATTTATGGCGAGATGGTGCGGGAACTGGATTCGGGCGGCGCGCGCTATTCGCAGGATCTGAGCGAAGTGGATCTGACCGATCTGGAAGATGTGAAGGTGCGGGTGAATGATCCGGCGGGGGATGTGCTGGTGCATCTGGGATCGTCGGATTATCTGCGGCGTTACAAAATCTATGTGACGCACGCGCAGGGTTGGCGGCAGCAGTTTCAGAAGTTGGAGTCGGTGGATCTGCGCTACGACAACCAGATCATCGTGAATCCGGACATGGAGCGGACGGCGAAGCAGACGCCGTTGAATCCGGCCATGGCGAAAGCGGCGGCTGCGGCGGGCGTGAAGCCCGTGTCTTTGCTGACGCGGGTTGGTCCGAATGATCGTCCGGTGCCGAAGCCGGCGTTCGAGTTGACGCAAAAGAAACTCGAGTCCAAGACGACAGCCGGCGTAATCAAGAAAGCCGGCGGGAAAGCGAAGGCGAGTAAGACTGCTGCGAAGCCGGCGAACGCAAGTGTGGGTGCGAAGAGACCCGCGCCGGTTGAGAAAACTGCAATGTCCACGACCGGGAGAAAACCGTCCGCAAATGTTGCTGCGACAAAGCAAGCGGAAGAAGAGAAAAAAATACGGTCACGAAGATTGGGAGCAAGCCCAAAGTCACCGAGCCATGCAGGCGGGCAGAAGCCGAGTCCGGCGATTGCAAAAAGTCAGGCTAGTTCGGAGCCGAGCGATTGAGAGCTTGAGGTCGATGGGTGCAGCAAGCGAAATCATAAGGGAACTTTCATCGGGGACTAATAAGAGATGGCGAATCAGCAGCGAAATGTTCTGACGGCGATTGATGTAGGCAGCGCCAAGACGTGCGCGCTCATGGTGGAGGTCACCGACAGTGGCCTGCGCTATCGCGGGCATGGTGTGGCGGAGTCGCGGGGCTCGCGCAAGGGCGTGATCGTGGAACTGGATAAGGCGGTCGCGGCCATTCAGAAGGCGGTGGAGGCGGCCGAAGATGTGGCGGGAGCGGCCGTGGAACACGCCATCGTGGGTATTGGCGGAGCGCACGTCCGTGGCGTGAACAGCCATGGTGGCATCAGCCTGGGCACGCG